>Ga0208195_1001847_pt1 | contig 21705 bp, 14 predicted proteins | sample AD_UKC077_MetaG_FD_184441 | JGI IMG/M metagenome (GOLD analysis project Ga0208195, IMG submission 184441) | Active sludge microbial communities of municipal wastewater-treating anaerobic digesters from USA - AD_UKC077_MetaG (SPAdes) (version 2) | ecosystem: Engineered > Bioreactor > Anaerobic >...
CCGGACGCGCGAATGCGTTGACGCCTTCCCCCGCCGCCCCTTCATCGAGCCAGTCCTCCCCTGCCCCGCCTGACGACATCGTCGGTCTTAAACAGCGGATGGGCGCATTGGCCCAAATCCGGCCGCCCCTCCTGCTCCGCCACTCCTTCCTCGCCCTCCAACTGGTCCCGCTGCTCCTGCTCGGCGCAGCCTTCGCATGGCGCAAACGCCGCGAACACCTCGCCACCCACCCCCGCGCGGTTCGGCGCGCGGCTGTTCAACGCGTGATCCGCCAGGGCCTCGGCGAACTGTCGGAACACGCCGCCAGAGGCGACGCCAACGGCTTCTTCGCCGTCATATTTCGCCTCTTGCAGGAACAACTGGGCGAGCGGCTCGATCTCCCCTCAGCCGCCATCACCGAGGCCGTGCTCGAGAACCAGTTGCGCGAATACGACGTCCCGCCGGAACTGATCGCCGACCTCCATGAACTGTTCCAAGCCTGCAATCAGCAGCGCTACGCCCCCGGCGCCACCAGCCACGACCTCCACGCCATCGCAGCCAGGGTCAAGTCCGCCTTGCGCCAACTCCAGAAGCTCCACACCGGGCCATGAGCACCCCGCCTGCTTTCCATGAACCGAACCTTGGAGGGGGGACGGCTCGTCCCCCGCCGAAGAGTGTTTTTGAAGGAGTTTGGGGCGACGAGGCCGTCGCCGCTCCACACCGGTTCATGGTCCCCGTGCACAGCCATCCTTTGAATGTCAACGATGCCCATGACCCGTTGCTGCGTAGCCGCGGACGTAAGTCCACGCCATCTGGCTCCGTCCGTGCCGTTTACACTCATGCTCATCCGCGACCCGCGCCGGCTGCGTGCCCTGCCTCGCGCGCATCGTGGCTCGTTCTGCTGCTCCTCACACTTGCAGCAATGCTGCGAGCCGCGGATGCCCCCGCCGTCAACTTCGAACGCGGCAACCTCCAGTACGAAAAGGGCGATTATCCCGAGGCCATCGCTTCCTACAGCCGCGTCCTCGAGTCGGGCAAGGTCTCCGCTTCCGTCTGTTTCAACCTCGGAAACGCCTGCTTCAAAGCGGGCCAGTTGGGCCGTGCCCTGCTTTGGTACCGCCAAGCGGAACGACTCGACGCCCGCGACCCGGATATCCAGGCCAACCTGCGCTTCACCCGCACCCAAATCCAGGGCGGCCCACCCGCCCCAACCTCCCGCTGGCGCCGCGCGCTGCCGCGTCTCACGCTCGACCAATGGACAGTCCTCACGGCGGTTCTCACCTGGGGTTGGCTGGGCCTCTGGAGCCTCCTGCACCTCAATCCTTCCCTGGGGGCCCGCCTCAAACTCCCCCTCGTCGCAGGCGGTGTCGCCCTCCTCTTCAGCACGATGGGCCTGTTCACGACATGGCACGACCAAGGCCTCACCCGACACGCCGTTGTTGTCCAACCCGAAACCATTCTCCGACACGGTCCCCTCGACGAATCACCCAGCCTGCAGACGCTCCCGGATGGCCAGGAACTGGTCGTCCTCGACGAAAAGGCCGGATGGTTTCAGGTCTCCGGCGCCAGCCGTGGCGTCGGCTGGCTCAAGACAAACCAGGTCGCCCTGCTCCGCCCGTAGCGAAGCTCCGCTCGATGGCCTGGCCGTGGTCATCTGACTGTCGCTCGGCCGCAGCAAGATCGGCCATATGTCGCGCCCCGCATGATCTGGACCCTCACCGACTCAGTGCGCAGGCAGGGCCAAAGGAATCGTCAGCAACGGTTGATTGGCGGCCAGCAACGGGTCCCCGTTGACATACCATTGGCACACCAGCGGCCCTGTCCCAGCGACCGCGGCACTGAGCAGGCAAGGCACTCCCGTTGCGACCGTGCCGCCAAGCGGCTCGCGCGTGATCGCGGGCGGCAGGCCGGACCCGACGGTGAAACCGTCCACCCAGGCCCACTGGTTGCCCACCGGTTGAGCGCCGGACACTGGGCTGACCACCCACCGGAGCGTTTGTTGCGCCGACGGAAGCACGAATGACTTCTGCTTCCAACCCACCTCGCCCGAGATTGCTGTCTGGAAAACGCCGCCTGTCGAGAGCGAGAGGGTGGACCGGTTGGTACAGGAGGAGATGAACCACCAGAGATACAGAATGCTCCTTGTTCCATGGCCTCTGAACAAGTGTCTTTTTGGAGTGCTTTGGCGGAAACCCGATGTTACCCTCGCGGCATCTTGCGATTATGACACCAGAAACGCCTGAACCGGTCTTCATCGACTTCAAGTGCCCCCACTGCAATCGTGCCATCTCGTTCCCAGACCACCGCGTGGGCCTCCCCCAAGAGTGCCCGCTCTGTTTCGCGGTGGTTGTTGTCCCCGCACAAAGCCAGGAGTACGGGTTGCTCATGCCCCTGCCCCTGAACACTCGACGGTTGGTTCTGAGACGCTTCGCGCCCGACGACTGGAAAGACCTGCTCGAACTCATGTCCGACGAGGAATCGTCTCGTTACCTCGATTGGAATCCGATGGATGAAGCCGGCGTCATCGAGTGGATCGAAAAAGACCAAACTGCCAGCTTCACCCAGACTGGCGTTGCGCTTAACTTGGGCCTCGTCCTGCGCGAGAACCCCAAATTGATCGGCATCGCCTCACTCCATTTCATCGAGGATGATCTCCGCCAACTCGGTTTCCAGATGCTCATTCACCCGAATCACCGACGCCACGGCCTGGGCGCCGAGACGGTGGGCGGGATTCTCGACTTCGCCTTCCGAAAACTGAACCTGCATCGCATCGCGACCGTCACCGACCGGCGCAACGTCGCCGGCCGCAAAACGCTCGACAAGGCCGGACTGCGCCAGGAAGGCGAGTGCTTGAAAGCCAGATTCCAGCGCGGCGAATGGATCGACACCATCTGGCACGCGCGCCTTCAGGCCGAGCCTCGCTAATCATCGGCCCCGCGAGGAACCGCCCCGGCCCATCGCCCCCCCGTAGAATCCCCCCGAGGACCGGGTCGGCGCCGATCCCATCGGCGCACTCGATCGCGACGAGTAACTTCCTCGAGTCGGTGCCGATGGCGCCGCAACAGGCGCTCGCATCGAAGGTGTGCGGCTCATCGTGCCGTAGGAAGGCGCGGCAGCGCGCGACGGCGCCGAGCGATAGACTGACCCACCCCCCATCGACGGAGTTCGGGTGACGGTCTGGGGCGCCGATGGCGCATAGGTTGGCCTCGAGCCGGGCCACGATCCGCCGCGCATCGAGACCGGCGGTTGCGACGGCGCCGACCGTGCCGGCGGCGAGTAAATGCGAGCCGCGGGCGAGGACGAGCGCACGGAAGGCCCCGAACTGACGACAGTGTTCGGACGCGAGACGGGCGCAGCGGTAACCGGACGGCTCGCCCTCTCGACTGTCACGCGACTGGGCGCGGCGGAAGAACCTCCCGGGACGCCTCCCGCGACGGCCGCCGGTTGTCGGCTGACAACAGTCTGGTTCCGTGCCGGCGCTGTTCGGGCAGGCGCACTTGCGCTCGAACCGGCAAACGAGCGTTCAGGCTGAACTCCATCCCTCCGCGCGACGGGATTCGCAACTCCGTCGGGTGCGCGGCCAACAATCGAGCGGTTCGGCGAACCGGCGTCTCCCGAACGAGCCTGGGGCGACCGCTGGGACATCGAGTTCGGGCTGGTCGGCCCTTGCGACCGGGTGGACTGTGTCAGCCGGCTCGGACCACCTCCGACACTCGATCTCGATGCAGCACCCCCCGCCGGCCTCAGCGCAGTCGGTTGCTGATAGGGCGCCCTGGCCGTGCGCGCATAGGGCGGAAGGCTGCGGCGCTGCGCATTGTTCGCCCCGTCGTTCGGACCGGGAACGTCTGGTCGATTCCCGCCCGATGGCCGATCGGGCCTCGAACCCGGCCGCAGCCCGGCGTGATCTCCGCGCGGTCCGGGCGGACCGTCCCTCCAGCCCCCGCCATGACCATCCCGCCCGTAATAGCGTCCGTCATAGCACGGATAAAGCTTGCCGCAGGCTGGTGCTTGTGGTTGCATGTGGTGTCATGCAACCGGACAGGATGCCGCTCCGTGCGGTTGGCCCATACGCCTTGGACCGAGCCGCTTATGATGCGCTGAGGGCAAGTCCGGAGAGGTTCAATACATGAACCGGCGGTTCGTATAATCGACGTTCGGCCACAACGCTCGAACTACATAGACACAGACGACAATGAACACTAAATGCCTATTGCTCACAATCGGAATCAGCTACATGATGCTCATCCCGGCTCACTCGCAGATGGTTCCTCTGCTCAGTGATGATTTTGAGGATGGCGTCATCCACCCCGACTGGGTCGTGTCCACGTCGAACACGGTAAACCCGTTCTACATGGAGCAAGGCGGTTCACTGCAGGTCGTCACCATCCCTGCCGAGCATGTTGGCGCCAACGAGTGGTGCTGGCTTCAGTTCACTCGCCCCTTTCAACCTGCGTCTGACTTCGAGTCATCATTCGAAATCGGTTGGGATAGCAACGGATCCGGACCCGCAATGCAAGGCCTCAATGTTGTCTTGTATAATCCGCTTGGCACCGAGGTCGCCAGAGCGGGATACTACGATGGTAATTCTGACCTGCCCGGCAGGTTCTGGGCCGGAGTTGGCGGTCAGACCTTCACTGGGCCTGACTTGCCTCTTGCTGGCACCTCATTGGTAACAATCGTCCGAACAAACGATGAACTGAGGGTTTCATTCGACGGCAGCCTCAAGTTAACAGCGAATGTTAAGAGTCCGATTGTTAGGGTAGCCATGCAGTTCTCGCACTGGACCTGGTCTGGCGGTTCGACTTTCGGCAGGCTCAATGTCCGCGATGTGAACCTGGCTGGCAAACTGGACGTTAGCGCTATCACTCCGCATGTTGCGGCAGAACTGGAGTGGCTCGGCGCTATCGAAAAGACTTACGACATTCTAGCGTCAGGAGACTTGGAGACATGGATCCCTGTCGAAACGGGCATTCCCGGAGAGAACAAGATCATTTACAGGCTCATCTCGACCAGGGCATTGCGAGAACAACATGGATGGAAGAGAGTGTTCTATAAGTATGAGGCGCGTCCGGACTGAACTGCGATGCGAATTGAGCCAACGGCATTCGGTCGGTGACGGTGTCCCCGCCGTAGATGCATCGCCCCGCACAACGGCAATGAGTGTCAACAACCCGCCGGTGGCGATGTCTTGATCGCGCCGGCGGGGTAGGCTGTTTTTCGCGCCCAGGCACCGGCCAAGCGCTGCCAGAACGTCCTGGTTTCTTGTCCTCCCTGCTTGGCGACGGGCTTCTCAGGCCGCTCTCGCCGCCAGACTTGAACCTGCCCCGTCCGGACCCTCCGTGCGCCAACATGTTTGGCAAATGTTTGGTTTTGGTGTTTTCTGGCGATTTCTGGCGAAAACTGGTGCATAGGAGGGGCAGCCGACAGGAATCGACCAATAGGAGTTTGCTTTTTCGACGTGGCTGGAGTGTGCCTGGCTGGGTGTGGCCATTCAAGGCGAAACGCGGCAGAATTGCCCCCTGCCAAGTGCTTGGCCCGGCTTCGGGGCTTGTGGGCGGCCGCCCCACCAGCCCCGAAGCCGGTCGCAGCCTCCAGCAGGGCCGCTCAGGGCACTACAGCGGCTGGAAACGGTGGTCGCCCTGGCCGTCCAGGGTGCAGTTCACCGCCGAGCAGATGCCCCGCCTCACGCGCGACGCGACCGCTCCACAGGTTCCCCTCGCCCTGAGCCTCAGCCCGTAACCGAGACCTTCGCCGAGGGCGGGGCACGAGTTGAGGGCTGGTCCCACAGCCCGCAGTGACGGAGAATCTTCTCGATCACCTCGGTCTGGTGGCGCTCGATGAACGCGATGATTTTCATCTCGGCGCCGCACTTGGGACAGCAGATCGGATTTGACTCGTACACTTGCTTGATGAGCGCCGCCCAGCCTTTGCGGGCCTCCCGCGCCGTCGGCTTGCGGGCTGGGATGCCGGCCCCAGCGCTGGCCGGCGCTGGCCGTTGCGCCCGCCGGCCGCGCGTCTTGTTGGAGTACCATCCGTAGTACCTGAGCAGATGCTCCCCGGCGTCCGGAATATGCTGGGTGACTTCGGCCAGGAAATCGAGCGGACCGAACACCTGGAAGTTGCGCGCAGGCCCGGCCAGCAGTTCCCCGTCTCCCGGTTCGGGAAAGCGGCCTACGGCGTTGTGCTCCGTCTTGTAGATCACCTTCCCGGCCTCCGTCACCTCGATCATGCGCGCCTGGCTGAAGGGACAGCGCAGGAAGTACTGGATCAGGCGCTGCACGCCGTTCTGGTCACCTGCCTCCAGGCGCACGCTCTGGTCCACACTGAACCCCGAGTGCTTCCAGGATCGGATGTTCGCAACGACTTCCTCGGTGATCTTGCCTTCCGCCAGGAGGAGGGCGAAGACCTCCTGTTCCCAGAGTTTGAGGAAGGGTTCGGTGGCCAGCTTGGGCAACGGCAGAAACGTGTCGCCTGCCTGTGCGTGTCCGCACGCAGACAGGTCCGGAAGGAACACTCCTTCGCTCACCAGCGCGTGGATGTGGGGATGAAAATGGACCAATTGCCCAAAGGTCTGGATGGCACCGACCATCCCGGGTACGGCGTCGGGCCGACCGCTGGCGGCTCGATAGACCGTGATCACCGTACGCGCCGCCGCCCGGCACAACTCGCCCAGCAGCCGGCGCTCGAACCGGAAATAGATGCGCAACCGCTTGGGAATTGTGAACACGAACTGCCGGTGCGGCACCTCGGCGCAGATGTGTTCGGCCACCCAACCCGCCTTCTCCAGCGCCCGTTTCTCATGGCAACTGGGGCACAAACATCGAACCCGGCACGAAAACGGAACGAAGAGCTCCTCGCGGCACTTGGGGCAGCGGACGCGGGCGAAGCCGTGCTTGAGGTCGCCGCACTCGAGGAACTTGCGCACCACCGTTCCGATGATCGGCCGCCAGAAGCCATAACGCTCCTGATAGCGCTCCTCGTACACGACTTCGAACTCCGGGTAGAAGCGCTCAACCAGACGGTAAAATGGCGATTCTTGCGGGTGCCGGGGACGATAGACGCCGCCGGCCTCCTTCGCCCCGCAGGGCATAACGAACCTCCTTGTGGAGGCAACGTACGCCCTTGGTGCCGATCCAGCAACTGTGCCGACGCAGGCCCCTGCGGAGAAGTCCGCGGGCCACTGGCGCGGACCAGGGGAGGGCCCTCACTCCAAAGGGGCGGCGCCGTCGTGAGAAACGCCGGTCCCACCGGGCTTGCCCCACCGCGAGAACTCTGGCAGCGCACTGATCTCCGGGTTCATTGCTCGATCCCTTGCCCCATCAACCGCTGGCGGGGCTACATGGGACAAAGACGCGTTCCCCAGCGAGTTGAAGCCCGCCAGGCCTCAGATTCAACCGGACTCTGATGGCCCCAAAGACCGGCGCCGGGTGACAAAACAGGGTGACAAGGCGCGTTTGCCTGTCGGCACATGGGCTCCGTCTCCGCGCCTTCTGCTTCTCGGACTCCCCCCTCCCGACACGATCCAGACAGAGAATCGTTGTTCGGTTCCGCAGCCCCACAGCGACTGACCACTGTGGAGAACATGGTGCCGATGGGGACCGTAACCGTCGACTCAGGTCCTCCACGGGTACGCCCGCCCCCCCACGATAGGGTCGGGTTCCGGTCAACAGGAAACGTTATGAACGACGAGCACCAACACACCATCCAGCCGAGTCACATCGGCCGGGTCGCCCGTGAACTCCACGACCCCAAGAGCCCCACCAAGTTCCTCATCCACGTCCGCAACCGTGACACGCTCACGGAAGTTGCCGACTGGCTCAACCTCGAGTTGATGGCCCGCCCCGGGCCTGAAGGGAATCTGACGCCGGCAGTTCAGGGCCTGGCCTTCGGCGAAATCGTCAAGGCCTCCTCCTGCCTCCCCCTTCCGGACCTCCCCGAGAGAGCCATCCTCGACCCCAAAAACCTCGGCCAGTTCACCTTCTGCGAAATCATCCGGCTGCCACCCTATTGCCTGGTGAATAACCCCGGAGTCTTCCGGGAGCAGATCAAGAACACCCTTTCGCAGGACTGGGACCCTACTCGGGCCAGCAATGAACGGGACTACGGTCACGAGCACTGACCGGGGCGGGCAAAGCCATGCCCCTCCGTCGCAACCGATTCCGGGCCGGAAAGTTCGTTCGCTTTTGCCCGCCACCCACGACTGTCGTGGGTAGAACGTCCAGAAGGTCGAGCGTGATCCGCTGACGTTCGGGAGAAAACCCTATGGATGCGAGAGCACAACACAAAATCGAGACACACCCCACCAGGCTGACCGCAAACCAAGTCAACCCTCCTGCCGCCGCTCAACGCAGTCCGTCCCCTCGGCGGGCCGACGCGAATGCGGCCGAGTTCCGGCTGGCCGATCGTCGATGATCTCGAGCAGTTCCCGATAGGGCTTGGTCCCCGTGGCCGCCATCCCCAGATCATCGATGATCAAGAGCGTGATGCGCGACCACTGCTTGAGCCGGCGGGCGAGGGAGCCGTCGGCTTGGGCCATCTGCAGATCTCGGAACAGTTTCGGGGCGTGGTAATACAACGTGCGGTGCCCATCCCGACAGGCCTGATGGCCCAGGGCGCAGCCCAGGTAGAGCCTGTCCCGAAGGGGGCGGGGGTGCATGGGGCTTGATGGCGAGGGCTGAGGGATGTTCGAGATAGGGGGTGGATTTCTCCAAAGAGGCGAAAATCGTGGCCTTATGATGGGGGTAGCCGCTTACTTGCGCACCCTGGATGTGGTCGAGGGATCCGGACGGTTGGGGCGCAGCAAATGAAGCTCGCCGCGATCGAGCAGTTCCCATTGCACTTCTTCGCCTGGCTCCAGGGCGATGGCTGCGGCCAAGGCCAGCGGGAAACTGACATAGAGCCGGGGTTGCTGTCCGCGCGAACGAATGGCTTGAACGCGCAAAGGAAAGGAGGTTGACGGTGGTGGCGCGGGCGAATCAGCCGCTTGGGCAGCGAATCCCAAGAAACCGCCGCCGCTGAATACCAGCGAGCAGGCTAAGGAACGCAAAACTGTTGAATAGATTCTTTGCTTCATAAATCTCAACCAAAACACGGACACGACAGACACAAAACGACGGGATGACGGTAAACGAGAGTACGCGGCGTGAGATCACACCACGACGGAGATCGAGTCCCGAGCGGGACTACTTAGGAAGCAATGGAAGGGGCACGGGGAGGCAGGGCCGTGCGATGAGAGAATTGCCAGACTTTGGGAAGTTCCGGCGGAGATTCCGAGGCGACCGATGATGCGAATTGAAGCTCGGGCATCGGAGCTTCGATCGCCAACGAAAACAGGGCGAGGATGAGCAGGGGCTGGGGCGCGGACGCGGTCTGTTCTTCAGCGCGGTAATTCCCGCTCTCGACGACACACTCGTCGCTTTCGCAATCCTTCGAGGTTGCAGCCCCTGAATCCACGAAGCAGCAGGTCTTGAGGAATTCAAGGCCCGGCACGCCCTCCAAAATGCAATGCATGGACGCCAGTCCATAGAGAACCAGCGCCAACACCGCCGCGACTTTGGTGAGCTTGCTCACGGCCATAAGAATACACTTCGGCAGAAAACGTTCAAACTTTGTTCACAAAACAGGGTTCTGAACGGGTTTCTCGATTCCAAACTGGTTTGAACCAATGCCCTACAAGTTCCCCCGACCTCATGGCTTGACCAGCCGATAAAACCGTCGGCCCGTAGGCTCAGTGAGGCTCACGGTCCAGCGACCGCCGACCGGGGTCGGGTTCTGGGCTATCAAGTCCCAGGCCGCGCCACTCGGCTCAGCGGATGATTCCAAGCGCCAGCCTTCTTCCGCTCCGGGCCACGAGATTTGGACGTTCGAGCCGTCACGTTGAACTGCAAGCGCAGGCGGCGACATTTTCTCAATATTTTTTTCTACTGTGGGTTTCCAGTCCTGTGCCACGGCGGAAAAACCTTTGAGCATTATTGTCATGAGCTTTGACTTGAATCCCTTTTTTATGACGGAGGGGACATCCATCATGAGATAATATTTATGATATACGCTGCCTACATCCCAAAACGTGCTTTTATGCCCTTTGCCCGGAATTACTTCAGGGAAGAAAACAATCATCCCTTTTTGTGAGGCGGGATCATATTCCGCCAGATATTTTGCATCCTCCCTTATAAGGAAAGCTTTATTGTCAGCAAACACGCCCGCAACAGTTTTCCCGTCCGCAAGACTTGCCATCCATTCTTTGGTCGAACAATTGAAGCAGTAACAAAATAGATACAGCAGGGCAACATTCTGGTCATCCAGCGCTTCAAACTGCCGCTGTTCAATAATCCCATCCTGATTCAGAATGAAAGTTGATTCCAAACGGAGGTTATCGAGCAGTGATGTTTTTTTCATGACGAAAGATTTCACATCATATTTACCTTTATTCTCCGGCTCCAGCTTTTTGTCATCGACATAAAATTCCACTTTCCCTATCTTCTCTTCACCGCCTTCCGTATGCGGTCCTCCAATATATTTGCCAGGTTCTCTTGCAAGCACCATCGTATTTGCTCCCACCGGAACAACCTCATAGCCTTCATAGATAAGCTTGTTCATTGTGAACTTATTATCCATATTAAGCAATATTTCATATTTGCCGCATTGGACAGTAAAGCTACCCTTTCCCGTAATAGGCTCCTGAGAAAAAAGCATAAGTCCCGAAAATAAGACGGCTAAAGATGCAACAACCTTTTTAAGTGATGATTTCAACATTGATTTTCCTTTCCCATTTCCTTTTTTCAAGGGGTCGTATTTTTGAATTTTGATTTCGATCTTCTGTACAGTTACATATTTAGAGCCTGTCCCAACAGGTGTCGTTTGCCATGGTCGGATTTGTAATATTTCCATTTCCCAATTCTGTATATGGATTCATTTTGTTTCTCACAGTAAATGATGCCGAATGGAAATCTCCCCAAAGAATATTCAACGAATTTCCATGTCTTCCAAATGCAAATGCACTAGTTCCTCCTGACGTGGCATACCATGTCGTCACACCAAGTCCTCCTCTGTCCGGAACCGTTGAATGATAAGTGTCGCACGTAATGACAGTTCTGCTGGGGTTTCTCAATTCTGTGCTTTTTGCAGGGGGGCCTGCTGGACCTGAAGAACGGTAGAAATAGGAAGTTGCGATATGGTGGTAATTGTATCCGTATGAAACCCATCCGTATGAAAAATTGAAAGTGCCGACAGTAGGACATTTGAAGATGAGTTCCTTCTTTATATACTCATTAATTCTTTCCGTCCAAGAAGTTCCTGTTGACGCTCCGTAGTTGTGAATTTCATTATATGGAGGGAAATATCCCGAATAGTCATCAATATATGAACAAAATCCCGTTCCGAGCTGTTTCTGATTTACCAATAGGAGTTTGCTTTTTCGACGTGGCTGGAGTGTGCCTGGCTGGGTGTGGCCATTCAAGGCGAAACGCGGCAGAATTGCCCCCTGCCAAGTGCTTGGCCCGGCTTCGGGGCTTGTGGGCGGCCGCCCCACCAGCCCCGAAGCCGGTCGCAGCCTCCAGCAGGGCCGCTCAGGGCACTACAGCGGCTGGAAACGGTGGTCGCCCTGGCCGTCCAGGGTGCAGTTCACCGCCGAGCAGATGCCCCGCCTCACGCGCGACGCGACCGCTCCACAGGTTCCCCTCGCCCTGAGCCTCAGCCCGTAACCGAGACCTTCGCCGAGGGCGGGGCACGAGTTGAGGGCTGGTCCCACAGCCCGCAGTGACGGAGAATCTTCTCGATCACCTCGGTCTGGTGGCGCTCGATGAACGCGATGATTTTCATCTCGGCGCCGCACTTGGGACAGCAGATCGGATTTGACTCGTACACTTGCTTGATGAGCGCCGCCCAGCCTTTGCGGGCCTCCCGCGCCGTCGGCTTGCGGGCTGGGATGCCGGCCCCAGCGCTGGCCGGCGCTGGCCGTTGCGCCCGCCGGCCGCGCGTCTTGTTGGAGTACCATCCGTAGTACCTGAGCAGATGCTCCCCGGCGTCCGGAATATGCTGGGTGACTTCGGCCAGGAAATCGAGCGGACCGAACACCTGGAAGTTGCGCGCAGGCCCGGCCAGCAGTTCCCCGTCTCCCGGTTCGGGAAAGCGGCCTACGGCGTTGTGCTCCGTCTTGTAGATCACCTTCCCGGCCTCCGTCACCTCGATCATGCGCGCCTGGCTGAAGGGACAGCGCAGGAAGTACTGGATCAGGCGCTGCACGCCGTTCTGGTCACCTGCCTCCAGGCGCACGCTCTGGTCCACACTGAACCCCGAGTGCTTCCAGGATCGGATGTTCGCAACGACTTCCTCGGTGATCTTGCCTTCCGCCAGGAGGAGGGCGAAGACCTCCTGTTCCCAGAGTTTGAGGAAGGGTTCGGTGGCCAGCTTGGGCAACGGCAGAAACGTGTCGCCTGCCTGTGCGTGTCCGCACGCAGACAGGTCCGGAAGGAACACTCCTTCGCTCACCAGCGCGTGGATGTGGGGATGAAAATGGACCAATTGCCCAAAGGTCTGGATGGCACCGACCATCCCGGGTACGGCGTCGGGCCGACCGCTGGCGGCTCGATAGACCGTGATCACCGTACGCGCCGCCGCCCGGCACAACTCGCCCAGCAGCCGGCGCTCGAACCGGAAATAGATGCGCAACCGCTTGGGAATTGTGAACACGAACTGCCGGTGCGGCACCTCGGCGCAGATGTGTTCGGCCACCCAACCCGCCTTCTCCAGCGCCCGTTTCTCATGGCAACTGGGGCACAAACATCGAACCCGGCACGAAAACGGAACGAAGAGCTCCTCGCGGCACTTGGGGCAGCGGACGCGGGCGAAGCCGTGCTTGAGGTCGCCGCACTCGAGGAACTTGCGCACCACCGTTCCGATGATCGGCCGCCAGAAGCCATAACGCTCCTGATAGCGCTCCTCGTACACGACTTCGAACTCCGGGTAGAAGCGCTCAACCAGACGGTAAAATGGCGATTCTTGCGGGTGCCGGGGACGATAGACGCCGCCGGCCTCCTTCGCCCCGCAGGGCATAACGAACCTCCTTGTGGAGGCAACGTACGCCCTTGGTGCCGATCCAGCAACTGTGCCGACGCAGGCCCCTGCGGAGAAGTCCGCGGGCCACTGGCGCGGACCAGGGGAGGGCCCTCACTCCAAAGGGGCGGCGCCGTCGTGAGAAACGCCGGTCCCACCGGGCTTGCCCCACCGCGAGAACTCTGGCAGCGCACTGATCTCCGGGTTCATTGCTCGATCCCTTGCCCCATCAACCGCTGGCGGGGCTACATGGGACAAAGACGCGTTCCCCAGCGAGTTGAAGCCCGCCAGGCCTCAGATTCAACCGGACTCTGATGGCCCCAAAGACCGGCGCCGGGTGACAAAACAGGGTGACAAGGCGCGTTTGCCTGTCGGCACATGGGCTCCGTCTCCGCGCCTTCTGCTTCTCGGACTCCCCCCTCCCGACACGATCCAGACAGAGAATCGTTGTTCGGTTCCGCAGCCCCACAGCGACTGACCACTGTGGAGAACATGGTGCCGATGGGGACCGTAACCGTCGACTCAGGTCCTCCACGGGTACGCCCGCCCCCCCACGATAGGGTCGGGTTCCGGTCAACAGGAAACGTTATGAACGACGAGCACCAACACACCATCCAGCCGAGTCACATCGGCCGGGTCGCCCGTGAACTCCACGACCCCAAGAGCCCCACCAAGTTCCTCATCCACGTCCGCAACCGTGACACGCTCACGGAAGTTGCCGACTGGCTCAACCTCGAGTTGATGGCCCGCCCCGGGCCTGAAGGGAATCTGACGCCGGCAGTTCAGGGCCTGGCCTTCGGCGAAATCGTCAAGGCCTCCTCCTGCCTCCCCCTTCCGGACCTCCCCGAGAGAGCCATCCTCGACCCCAAAAACCTCGGCCAGTTCACCTTCTGCGAAATCATCCGGCTGCCACCCTATTGCCTGGTGAATAACCCCGGAGTCTTCCGGGAGCAGATCAAGAACACCCTTTCGCAGGACTGGGACCCTACTCGGGCCAGCAATGAACGGGACTACGGTCACGAGCACTGACCGGGGCGGGCAAAGCCATGCCCCTCCGTCGCAACCGATTCCGGGCCGGAAAGTTCGTTCGCTTTTGCCCGCCACCCACGACTGTCGTGGGTAGAACGTCCAGAAGGTCGAGCGTGATCCGCTGACGTTCGGGAGAAAACCCTATGGATGCGAGAGCACAACACAAAATCGAGACACACCCCACCAGGCTGACCGCAAACCAAGTCAACCCTCCTGCCGCCGCTCAACGCAGTCCGTCCCCTCGGCGGGCCGACGCGAATGCGGCCGAGTTCCGGCTGGCCGATCGTCGATGATCTCGAGCAGTTCCCGATAGGGCTTGGTCCCCGTGGCCGCCATCCCCAGATCATCGATGATCAAGAGCGTGATGCGCGACCACTGCTTGAGCCGGCGGGCGAGGGAGCCGTCGGCTTGGGCCATCTGCAGATCTCGGAACAGTTTCGGGGCGTGGTAATACAACGTGCGGTGCCCATCCCGACAGGCCTGATGGCCCAGGGCGCAGCCCAGGTAGAGCCTGTCCCGAAGGGGGCGGGGGTGCATGGGGCTTGATGGCGAGGGCTGAGGGATGTTCGAGATAGGGGGTGGATTTCTCCAAAGAGGCGAAAATCGTGGCCTTATGATGGGGGTAGCCGCTTACTTGCGCACCCTGGATGTGGTCGAGGGATCCGGACGGTTGGGGCGCAGCAAATGAAGCTCGCCGCGATCGAGCAGTTCCCATTGCACTTCTTCGCCTGGCTCCAGGGCGATGGCTGCGGCCAAGGCCAGCGGGAAACTGACATAGAGCCGGGGTTGCTGTCCGCGCGAACGAATGGCTTGAACGCGCAAAGGAAAGGAGGTTGGCATTGTGATTTGATTGAATAGACGGTCAAGTTGGCACGAGATACGCTATCTATCAGACTAGCTCTATGCCGTGCTCCATCATCCCGTTCCCCCAGGAACTGCGCCCGCAGCTCCCCACCATTGTCGGGAACGTTGACTACCTCACGTTCCGCCAACGCCTCGAACAAATCGACATTCTTTTGCGCGACGGCGGCGTGGAGCGGGATTTCGTCCAACGGGCTTTGAAACGATGGAGCGTGGCGGCCAAGCGGACCGTGACCGCCCGGGAGCAAATCAAGTTCCAGCAGCGCTCGCGTCGGGCGCTGCGCTGCACGATCCTGCAGACCTTGTTGCAGGAGGACTATCGCGGGTTCAGTTGTCAGTTGGCGGGCAATCCGCTCTATCAATGGTTCTGCGGGATCGATGCGCTCGACGCGGTCCGTGTGCCCTCCAAGAGCGAAGTGCAACGCTTTGCCCATTGGCTGCCAGCAGGTGAAATGCGCTCGGTGATCGACGGTCTGCTCCGAGGGGCGATCGAGAAACCCAGGAAGCTGGGCCTGCGGGAGGCGCTGGACCTGGAGGAGTACTTCTTGGATAGCACCTGCCTCAAAGCCAACGTCCACTTCCCGACCGACTGGGTCCTGCTGCGCGATGGGGTGCGCACCTTGATGAAGGCGACCGTGTTGGTTCGCCGGGCCGGGCTGCGTGGGCGGATGGAAGCGCCCGAGCAGTTTCTGCGACGGATGAATCGGCTGAGCATCCAGATGTCCCAGCAGGCGCGGCGGGCGGGCAGCAAGAAGGGACGCAAGCGAGTGCTGCGGCAGATGAAGAAGCTGGTGGGTGTGGTGTGCGGGCATGCGCGACGGCATCGCCAACTGCTGGATCGACGCTGGGAGGAAACGCAGTGGACGCGGCCGCAGGTCGACCAAATCCTGCGCCGGCTCGACCGGGTGCTGGAGCTCTTGCCCCGGGCGCAGAAGCAGGCGCACGAGCGGATCATCGGCGGCCGGCCGGTGGCCAACGCGGAGAAGATCTTGAGTCTCTATGACACCGACGTGCGGGTGATCGTGCGCGGGAAGGCGGGAGCGGAGGTGGAGTTCGGCAACACGGTGCTGGTGGGGGAGAACTGCCAGGGCGTCATCCTCGATTACGCCATGTTTCAGGAGCCGGCTCCCGCCGACAGCCAATTGCTCTTCGGCAGCCTGCTGCGGGTGTGGGAAGGCACCGGGCGTCATGTGGGCGCAGTGGTGAGCGATCGGGGCTTTGCCAGCGCGAGCAACAGTCGAACGCTCAAGGAAGGCGGCACCTTCGACGGGTTGTGTCCGCGCAAACCGGCGGAATTGAGTCGGAGGATGAAGAGCGCGAAGTTCGCACGCTTGCAGCGGCGCCGCGCGCAGACCGAGGCGCGGATCGGGATTCTCAAGCACGGTTTTCTGGGACGGCCGATGCGGGCCAAGGGGTTTGCCAATCGGCAACTGGCTCTGGCCTGGGGGGTATTGACGCACAACCTGTGGATGTTGGCGGGGATGCGGAAGGTTAAGAAGAAGGCGGCACCCAGGGCCCTCCCGTTGCCAAAAGCGGCGTAGAGCGCCACACTCACCGTCGGAGGTAGCTCATCGCGGGAGCGGTGTCTCGATGGCCTGCGTGCAAAAGGCATTTGGAGCACTCACCACACGATTTTGGGCCGCTCCGATCACAAATCCGACCGGCCGGAGCAGCTCACAAAATCCCCTCCGCAAAAACTCCTACTTTGGGGACAAGCTCCAGGTAAGTCTTGCCGCAGCCGGTCGGCCCGGTAATCAGGCAGGCCCGGCGTTGGCCGATCCAGTCATTGACCCGCAGTTGTTCGATCTGGGCGCGTTTGAGTCCGCGGGGATGGCGGTAATCGATGTCCTCGAGCGTGGCCGGCATTTTGAGTTGAGCCTTTTGCAGGCGTGCCGCCAGTGCGCGATTGGATTTCCAAAGCCACTGGCGTTGCACCAGCAGCCCCAGACGCTGCTCGAAGTCCAGATCGACAATGTGGGGAACGCGTTTCTTGCGAGATGGCCGTCTTCGCGCGTCAATGTTGGAGCGCCTCCCACGTGGCGTGGGAAAACTGCGCGCCAACGAGGTTCGTCGTTGACAGTGGCTTGAAGTACAAACACACCATCCCATCAGGGAAACAGTAGTCGCGACGAATGAGGGCGACTTCCTCGATCGGGCCACGCTGAATAGTCGGGTGATCGAGTTCACGCACACGTCCGTGAACGTAAACGCCTTCGTCAGGAGATCCGAGTATTGACCAGACAGCAGATTCAGTCGTCCCTGGCAGAATCAGCCTGTTGACAGCCTCCGCTCGTTGCTGGACGCTCGATTCAGGAGACCGCCACACGGTTAGACACGCCGTCTGCCGAACCTGGGTCCTCTGCGTGAGAATCAACCCGCCAGCCACTAGAATCAAGGCGATCACACCCAGGACCCAACCGGGCATTCTACCACCCCCTCGCTTGTTGGCACTCTGCCCCTGAGATGGAGTGTTGCCACTCATCGACTCTGATCTCTGCATCGGACTTGACTGTCGAGTGTTCTTGCATCAAGCTGCCGCGACGTCGGGCACCGGTCAGCGCACAGTTGCGAGTCCCAGGAGCTATCCGGGTGGGATTGAACCCTTGCCTATGAATCTGCCTTGGATATGAACGGACTTGCTGGGGGTTCGCCCGTATGGGTTCGTACCTATGCATATCAGGGTCTGGCGTAGGTCATACTCAAGGACATAGTCGAATGTCCCATGTCCTGACACGGCCAGTAGCCCACCAGGGTGATCTCCGGGAGGCTTGTCGCAAGGAACAGTTCTCGTCTCAGAATGCTCCACCGTATCAGAGGGGAGAGGCTGCATCCACGAAAACGTGGTGCCTTTCTCGCGGATCATGCAAGTGCAAGAGGCAGGATCGCCTGCGACTCGGATCGTATACGTGATCGGGAGGCCCAAGCTATAGAGCGCTGGTTCATGAGGTGACTGCCGCACAGGAATCAGGGTCGGTGTGGGCGCGACCAGTATGTCAACATCAATACATGTGCAGCAGGACTTAAGGCCAAGAACGTCGAAGCAGGCTAAATGCGCATTATTGCAGCCCACGTACAATGCGCGGTCTCCGCTCTCGGCAATCGGATCCCGGCTGATCCAACTCCCCGTAAGCGGGGCGTAGTATCTGTACCCGTAGTACACCAACCCGGACTGGAAATCGGTGTACTTGGTCGAGAACCGGATCGGGTTGGCCTTGGCCATCGAGCCGCTGGCGCGGATCGGTTCGGCGAACGGACCGTAGTCGTACCGGGCGGTCACCGAGCCGTCGGTGGCTCTGACCAGTGCCGCCACGTTCCCGTTGCCGTCGTAAGCGGCGTACTGCGCCCCCGTTGGCAAGGTCTTGCCCTCGAATGTGGCCTGGTGGTTGATGAGCCAGAGCAACCCGCCCACCCCGCCCGCCCCCGTCATCGTCCCCGACAGGTCCGTCCCCCACACGTACGTCCGCACCTTCGCGTTGCTCGCGTTGGCGTCGAGTTCCGCGATCAGGTTCCAGCCATCGTACAGGAAGATCAGGTCCGCTTGCTCCTGCCACCCGCCGCTGTACGTCGAGAAGGTCTTGCGAATCCGCCGCCCTTGATGGTCGTACTCGAACACCAGCTTCTGCCGCGCGCCGGTCGGGCTGTCCGTGTCCCTGATCATCTGCACCAGTCGGTTCTCCCCGTCCCACGTGTACGTCCAACGCCCGTCCGCCGTCAGGTTCCCGTCCGCGTCATACGTCGGGCTTTCGGTCGCCGCCGCCACAAACACCTCGTTCGTCTCCGCTTGCGTCGCTCCGTAGAGCGATTTGACCTCGATGCTCCGATACACGTTCGTGCTGTTCGGGACGTTCAGCGCGTGATGGAAGTATTCCCCCTTCCGGGCCGCGGTGTACGTTGTGCCCCCGGTCACTCGGACGGTGACGTTGGCCGTCGGGTTGCCGACTCCGAGGACATCGACGTACGGCGGCACCGACCGGCTGGTGATCTGGTTGAGCCGGTTGTTGGCGTACGTGCTCACCGAGGACGTCCGTCCGCCCGTGCTCTGGCGATTCCCAATCTCGTCGAACGCGTAGGTGAATTCCTGCCCGGCCACGGGGGTCCCGTCGCCCCAGTACCGCCTTCCCCCCGTCACCTGCCCCAGCGCGTCGTACTCGTACACCCAGTATGTCCCGTCACCCAAGTCCGCGCGCGTGCGCTGGTTGGCCGAGTTGTACTGGTACTGGAACCCTACCGGCAGGCTGGGCGCCGCGGAACCGTACGGTTTGGACGAGACCGACGTGAGCCGGTTGAGCCGGTCGTATGCCCGGCTCACCGCCAAGCCCTGGCCTGTCCCCACGCCGTTCGTGTAGCCCAGCGAACTGATCAGCATCGAGTTGGCGTGGTAACCGTACGTCGCCACATATGACGAATCGCTCACCTTCCACAACCGTCCGGCCGTGTCGTACTGATACGTCGCCGCCTGCTGGGTGGTGCCACCGCTCTTGGCCGTCACCGTGTCACGCCGCAACGCGCTGTCGTACGTCCAGGCCATGTTCAGTCCCGCCAACGTCCCTCCCGTGTACGCTTCGGACAAGGCTTGGTCGGCGTCGTTGTACGTCAGGTCCGTCGTGATCTTCGACCCCACGGGCCCTTGCTCGACCTTCACCCGCCGCCCACGCCGGTCATACGTGTACACCACATCCGGCGTGCTGTCCGAGTAGTCGACCGTGGCCAACTCGCCGGCGGTGTTGTACGTGTAACCGGTGGTCACCCCCCGCTTCCAGACCCGCGTCGCCAACCGCCCCGACACCTTGTCCGTGTACACCGGCCCCCCGGTCCCCTCCTGAGCCGGAGGCGAACCGGTGCTGGCGTCCGGGTAATCCTTCGACTTGAGCCATCCCTGGTAGGTGTCGTAGTTCCAACGGGTTGTGGCGCCCCCGCTGATCCCTTGCCCGGTCGCTTCATTGCACTGCTGCCACGTGATCATCGTCCGCATCCGTCCCTGCTCGTCATACGTGTATTCGACCGGGTAGGTCCTCGAGCCGTACGTCTTCGCCAGCAACCCGGCCGGCGTGTAGAAGTTCGTCGTCACCGTGCCGTCGGGCAGACACTGCCCCTTCTTCCGCCCCAACGCGTCGTAAAAGGTCCACGTGACCTGAGCCGGTTCGCCTGTCCCCAAACTCGGCGCGGTGACCGCGATGACCTGGTCGGCGGCATCGTAGGCGAAGGTCGTCGTCCCGTTGCGGACGTCGGTGCTCGAAAGCACCCGCCCATGCGGATCATACGCGTAGGTCGTCTGCGTGACCTGGCTGCCGCCGCTGGTCTTCTGCCTCACCGACAGCAGCCGCCCATACGCGTACGACTGCACCGTGGACGTACCATCCGGGTGGATGGTCGTTTCGGTCCGGGCGCCGTTGGACCCGTAAGTCGTCACGGTCGCCGTCGTCACCGGCGTCGAGGGACTGGTCCGGTAGACCGTCCGCCAGGTGCTCAAGCCATTGGTCGACACCTCGGTCATCGAGATGATGCTCGTGGTGGTCGCGTTGTTCGTCGCAAAGGCGAAGACCCGGGTCCGGACAATGCTCACCCCTCGGGTGTTGTTCGTGTGGCCAGCGGGCAGCACGTCCTGGAGCGTGTCGGTGATCCGATCGGTGCCGTTCTCCTGCAAGTGCCCGTTCTGGTCGATATCGACTGCTGATCTCACCAACTCCCCCTTGGCGTTGTAACCGAAGAGCTTCACCACCCCGTCGGTGTCCCGATCCTTCACCAATTGGCCCAGGTTGTTGTACGTGGACTCCTCATAGGGTCCGGTACCTGAGGCGGCGTAGACCGTCTTGTAGCGGCGTCCGGCGCCGTCCACGTAGCTCTTGGTCCACTGGTCCTCGTTGCTCTGGCCGTTGACCGTCTTGACTCGGATTTCCTTCTCGTACTCTCGCCAAACCCCGCCGTCCTGCTCGATCCCGCACACGGACTTCACCGGCGCCACCGCCGTGCCCGACACCTCCTTCAAGCGCCCGTCGCGCAGGTAGGTCTCGATGCGGGTGCCCCCGTCCGTCAGGTTCGTGATCGAACGCCGGCTGCCCGCCGGCAGGTTGTTCTCGAACAGGATGTCCTCGGCGAAGGCGGTCACCCCGCCCAGCGCGTTGGTCTGCACCGTCACCCGTCCCAGGACGTCATAGACCTGTTGTTCGAGGGTGATCGGCGGATAGGCGTTGTTCGTGCCGTAGCGCTGGCGCACCACCACCCGGCCCAGCGCATCCAGCACGTTCGTCAGAGTGATGCCGCTAGTGGTCCCGAAATACCGCGTCGTCGTGATCAGCCGCCGTTGCGCATCGTAACCATAGCCGGTGGTCGCGCCGTCTTCGTCCACCACGTTCTCCAGGCCGCAACAGTCGTAGTTGTACGCCCGCGTCAGGCCCGTCAGCACATTGGTCACCACGCTGCTCCGGCCCGAGGAGTCGCTCGACGGGTAGCCGATGCCGGTGTTGGCCAGCAGAATGCCGTCGCCGTCCCCGCCAATCACCTTCGTGGTGACCGAGCGTGTCCGGCTCAGGTTGTCCACCACCGTTTCGGTCTCCGTGCCGGCAACGATCCCGGTCAACTGGCCCTCTTGATCCACCGTCCCTTCGCCCCGACGTACCTTCGTGCTCGCCCCAGGTCCGTCGGACAACGTCACGTCCTGATACTCGTAGTGGCTGAAGGTGCCATCGGCGTGCCGTTCCCAATGCACCCGCCCCGATTCGAGGTTCTCTCCGGAGTCATAGGAGACGGTCTTGGTCTTGAGGTTGCTGCTCTCGTTCCAGGAAGCCC
>Ga0208195_1001850_pt1 | contig 21675 bp, 20 predicted proteins | sample AD_UKC077_MetaG_FD_184441 | JGI IMG/M metagenome (GOLD analysis project Ga0208195, IMG submission 184441) | Active sludge microbial communities of municipal wastewater-treating anaerobic digesters from USA - AD_UKC077_MetaG (SPAdes) (version 2) | ecosystem: Engineered > Bioreactor > Anaerobic >...
GGGCATCGCAGAGGAAGTTGTTCGAAAAATTCGGCTTCAAGATTCTGCTCCACGACTTCAAAGGGCAGCTCCTTTCAGAGAAACCGGCCGGACCTTACTCCTTCGCCCAGCATGCATTGGAAGCCAGGCTCCTGATGAAAGAGCTTGGGATCGAAAGGGTTCACATAATCGGTACCTCGTACGGCGGTGAGGTGGCTTTGAAATTCGCGATTGATTATCCCGAAATGGTCGGTTCCATCTCGGTAATAGATTCTGTCAGCGAGCTAGATGAAGTTCTAAAACTCTTTGTGAGAGGCTGGAGAGAAGCTGCAGGTCAAAAGGATGCAAAAAAGTTCTTCTGGAGTATGGTGCCGACTATCTATCACGATTCTTTCATAAGCGAGAACAAAGAAATGCTGGAGGAAAGAGCTAGTGTTCTAGAAAAGGTTCCAGAAGATTACTACGAAGGACAAATAGCTCTCTACGATACTTTCGTGAGCGATGTTCACATGACTGATGATCTATACAGGATAAAAGCTCCTGCTCTGGTCGTTTGCGGGGAGGACGATATTCTCAAGCCGCGTAAATTCTCAAAGATAATAGCCGATGCAATAACGCGTTCCGAATTCGCCGTTATTCCCGATTGTGGACATGTCACTATTTTTGAGAAGCCGGAGGTTCTAAACAGTCTTCTGCTTGGTTTTGTGATGAAACATTCGAATTGATTTCACGGCTCTCATGTTTCAGGTTTCCAGGCCTCCAAGAACTGCATCAAGCTCGACGAAATCTCTGGCTATCATAAGAGGACCCTTACCAGGTTCAGCTTCGGGATTGATCCATATGAAGTCGATTCCTGCTTTCTGTGCACCCGAAAAGTCTGACTCCAGGCTGTCTCCTATGTATACGGCTTCATCCTTTTCGACACCCGCTTTTTCCAGCGCAATCGCAAAGATCCGGGGGTCTGGTTTAGCGTAACCGGCCTCCTCCGAGGATAGTGAAAACTCGAAGAACCTATGCAGACTGGCAATGCGGAACTTGTTGAGCTGCACACGATAAACACCGTTTGTTATTATTGCCATGCGCCTGCCGGCATTTTTAAACTGGTGTAGAAACTCTTCGGCGCCCGTAAGGAAGTAAGCTCTGCTGGAGAGTCCCGTTAGATACTCCTCATTCATCTCATTTGCATCGAAGTTAATATCAAGAAGGCTGCAGAACTCTTCGAATCTCTCCACAACAACCCTTTCCTTCGAGACGGTTCCTTTTTCTAGCATTGACCACCACTTCCTGTTTATCTGCCGGTAGTTTTCGACCTGAGAGGAACTCAGAGTTACTCCCCTGGATTTGAAAACCTCTATCAGGGTTTCATTCTCGCTCCTTTCGAAATCGAGGATCGTGTGGTCTAGATCGAAGAAGTACATACGGTAGCGTGAATCACCCATATACACTATCCAGCGATTCCCCGATATCCTGAATCAAATCGTCGGGATGTTCGAGGCCGGCCGAAATCCTCACGGTCCTTCCTGAGAATCCAAACCTGTGGAGTTCTTCTTCTGGATAATCCCTGTGTGTCATCATTGCCGGTACTTCTACCAGGCTCTCCGCATCTCCCAGTGACACGGCCAGTTTTATAAGATTAAGATGTTTCACGAACGCCTCGGCCATCGAACGATCTCCTTTCAACTCGAAGCTCACTATTCCTCCGAAACCTTTCATCTGTTGTTTCGCAAGTCCATGTCCCGGATGCTCTTCGAGTTCTGGATAGAGGACTCTCTCAACGCCTCTGTGATCTTTCAGAAATCTGGAGATCTTCGAAGCGTTCGAACAGTGGCGTTCCATCCTGAGACCGAGAGTTTTCATTCCCCTAAGGAGGAGCCACGCGTTGAAGGGACTCATAACCCCTCCCAGCTCACACATGTAACCGAACTTGAGTCTCTGAACATAATCGAAATCCCTCGATGTTGCCACACCCCCTACCACATCGCCGTGACCGGAGATATACTTCGTGACACTGTGGAGAACTACATCGGCTCCCAGTTCGAGCGGTCTTTGAAGAACGGGTGTGGCGAAAGTGTTGTCCACCACCACTTTTATTCCCCGTTCGTGTGCCATTCTGGAAATGCCTGCGATATCTATTATTTCCAGGGATGGATTGGTAGGTGTTTCGAGGTACAAAACCCTGGTACTTGGAAGTATCGATTCCTCTATTCGATTCAGGTCTGTCATATCCACGAAGTCGGTGTGGACACCGTAATTAACCAGAAGATGGTCTAGAAACCCGAAGGTAGATCCGTAGAGGTTCCGGTGGGCCAGAACGTGATCACCCGATTCCGTGAGCGACATCACCACGGAGCTTATGGCAGCCATCCCTGAGGAGAAAGCCACACCGTCTACCCCACCCTCTAGAGCTGAGAGCCTCTGTTCGAAGAGATTAACTGTGGGATTGCCCCCGCGCGTGTAAACGTACGCCCTTCTTTTGAAGGTAAAAGTGTCTTCAGCCTGCTGGAGATCCTTGAAAGTGAATGTGGAGGTCATATAAATGGGTGAGTTCAACGCCTGATTTTGATCCTCCTGTTCTGCGGCGTGGATAGATAGTGTATCGAAACGATACTTTCTTTCTTCGTGCAAAGAAATCACCTCACTTGTTTTGCCAATTATAGAACGTCAACGGACTGGTTGCTGGTTGCATGAGTTTCAACGTTGTCTAGTTAATGTTAATATCTCAACTTATGCATTTCGAGGGCTCTTCCTTAGTATGTATGAGTGAATAGGGAAAACGATCGCTGAAGTAAGCAGAAGAACGACAGTGTTCTTGAAGTTCGTGCTTAATGACCCTATTCTGGATTACCTCAATTGTTGCTGATTTGCTTATTGGATACGGTGCAATTGTAGATGGTATTATTTAGTTGGTTATTAGAACAAGTACAGATTCATTCTTCTGAAATCGCTACTTTAGGTCTGAATACTTTTTTTGTTTGTTTCTGTATTCGCAGAAAAAACTTAGAAACCTGAAGACCTCGTCTGATGGTTGTGCACATTTACTGAAATTGATTCTAGCAGGTGGTGCGATCTAGTTGAGAAAAGCATTTGTAATAGAGCTATTTGGGCATGAGATGTGTTTGCTCTCAGTAGTTCAAGTTCTTAACGATTGTGAAGGTCTTGAAGTCAATGTTATATCTTCAGATTCCGTGAAAGCGAACGTGATGAAGAGCTCCTTTTATCCAGAAGATGTTGAATGGCATGACGTAAGAACGGAAGAGCCAATAAGCAATAGACCATTGAAGAATGCAAGCAATTTCAAAAGAGTTCTTACCGATGTCTTAAAAACAGTGTCTAGTCTTTCAGAACGAAATGATCTTGTGTTAATCAATACAGTGGAATGTGACTTATGTCATCTACTTCTTAGGAACCTTGTAGAACCTTTGAACGTAAAAGGTCTCAAGGTTTTTATCGGGATACACAATTCATTCTTGTTTATGTCCGGTTTTGCAGCGGAGCTTGAGAAAGACCTAAGAAGGTACTACAGGCTGCCTCTGGAAAACAGATTTAGGAAGAAACACCTTCCTCTGTTTCTTTCTACTTTAATGGCAGAAATAGTGCTTCGATACAGAAGAACTGGTCTGAGAAGCATTGCAGCATCTGTAGCAGGTTATTATGTGTTTGGCGAGCAAGTAATAACACCGAACAACTCGAAAACAAGGCTCGTGTTCTCTGCAAAGCCCGTTAATCCTGATGTTGTAAAATTACGCCGTAAAAGGATCGGTGAAATCATGCACAGTGATGATAAGCTGGTCTTTACAGTCACAGGGAAAGTTGATCTCTATAGAAGAGATTACATTTCTGTTCTCAAGTCTTTTGAACACATTGATGCTAGCAAATTCCAGTTAGTCTTCCTCGGGGAATTCGCCGATCCAATAGTGCGGGATCTTGTAAATAATTCTTTGATAAGAAGTTCGATTACCACTTTTGATAGGCGCGTTTCAGAAGACGAATTTGAATATTGGATAAGCAAGACAGACTTCATTATCGCCCCAGTTTCAGAAATACCTCCCTATGGGAAATTCAAGATATCTGGCAATCCTGGAGACGCCCTTTCGGCTGGAACTCCGTTGATCATTCCGCAATGCTACTATGAAGGTAACACACCTCAAGGAACGTTATCATACACTGATTCCGATTCCCTAAAAGAGAAGATCGAAGAATTGATTGAAGATCGGAATTATGCTGTTTCTATTTCAAATCAAGCGCTAAATAGGACACGCAGGGTTGCTGATGGGTTCGAAACAAATGCTTACGTTTGCCGTATCTTAGGTGACATATAAGTTGGCTCTATTCTTGCCGCTTCCAGTTTGTTCAGAGATCTCACTAAGTTGTTCAGCAAAATGCCTAAAGTTTTCGCCGGCTTTGGTTTTGTGTGTATTGTGGTCTTTCGTAATTTCATGATTGCATTAGGCAAGAATTGTATATGCTAATCAATCTATCGACGTATCTTTCAAAAGAGTGTTTTTCTAGAATTGTTCTTTGCGCATTCTTACCTACAATTGAGTGATAGGATATATCACTACTCAATTCAACTAATATGTCTCGAATTGCTTCTGCACTTCGCTCCTCAACAAAGAAACCGTTATAACTGTCTTTGATAACTTCGGCCATTCCTCCCACACGTGTGGCGATTACTACCTTCCCGCAAGCCATGCCTTCAAGAAGGCTCATCGATGTACCCTCACGAACGTTATTGTATGTAATAGAAGGTAAAAGCACGATGTCGGCTGCCTTAAAGAAAGCATTAATCTTGTCGTGAGATACAGAGTCAAGAACAATAATGTTCTCCAGACTCTCTGCGAAAGATTCAATACTTCCACGTTCAGGTCCTCCTCCGGCAAAGACAAAGAAGATGTCACTGTTGTTCTTCAACATTGATGCAGCTTTTACTGCATAAGCAATCCCTTTTTCTGGAGAAAACCTGGAAGCGATTAGTATTATAGTTCTATCTTGGGGTAAGCCGAGCTGTTCTCTAATTGATTTCTTCTGTTCATCTGAAACAGGAAAGAAGTTTTCTGTATCTACAGCATTATGTAGTACGGTGATCCTGTTTAAAGGGATTTTGAATTTTTCAACAACATAGTTTTGTCTTTCTTTGTCCACACAGATGATATGACAGGATTTCCTGAAGGCTTCTTCTTCAATTTCGATAAGACGTTTTGCTGCTGATTCTCTTTCGGACTCCTTGCCTCTAAAGTTTCTTGCCAAAGACTCATAAGCAAAGTAACCATGGACGGTCAGCACGACGTTGTTGCTGCACTCAACACTTGAGGCAGAAACTACGTCTTGGCAGTGAACTATATCTTCGTCTTTTAGATCAAGTTTCCGAAAATAGCTTCTCAAGTCCGCAATCTTCACTCTGCTTCGTTCGAACGGATCCCAAAATCTTAGCAAACCGTATTTGAAAGCAAGTGTCAGTCCTCTAGGCATCGTTATTTTGTAATGTGAAGGACCAGGGTAAAAGGTTCTCACGTTGATTTGCCTCCGCAAAAGGTATTTCTCCAATAAGGATTGGTAAATGTGTTTTCCACCCTGTCGCACAATTGAGGAATTATCTGACGAGACTAGCGCAACTTTCATTTCATACACTCCCTATAGACTCTCGCTTCTGATTGTACAGTGTCTTTCCAAGAAGGAATCTGAACTGTTCCTCTAGAACTAGCTAGGTGAAGACCTCTATCAAGTGAGCTGTCAATAGCTTCTGAAAGACTCTTCTCAACGTTTTCACCAACTATACCACCTATTCCATCGGAATCTATAGCCTCGGATATCCCACCGGCTTCAGTACCGATAACCCATATGCCACATCCTCTTGCTTCAAGAATAGTTGCCGGGAACCCTTCATTCCTACTAGCCACAACCATAACATCCATGGTATTGAGAGCTAAAGGCATTAGATCATGGTGTATTCTTCCTGCAAAGCGAGTATTTTCACTAGGCATTCTTTCCCTCAGCGCTTTCATTAAAGGGCCATCACCTACAATGAGGAAGAAGACGTCTGATCTGAGGTCAATTAGCTCCCGCGCGATTGCCGGAAGTCTATCTGCTCCTTTAACTTCAATGAGGTTACCAACAAAACCCACGATCTTCTTATCAAGTGGTAAGCACATCTTCCTTCTTGCCTCTTCTTTGTCCATAGGTTTGAATACGCTGGTATCTACCCCATTCGGAATGACAATCCCATTAGACTTGTCGTAACCCAGTTTCTCACATGTATCATTCATCAAAGCCTTGCTCACAAAGATTACCTTTGCTGACTTTTCAAGAACCTCTTTTACGAAAACCTTGTTATTGTTTGAAATGGAGTGAATTTCACCTCCATGGGCGGTTACCACATAAGGAACTTCGTACTTATGAGACATTAGCATTGCGGTATATCCCTCCGGGAAGACTCTGTGGGCATGAAAAAGACCGAATTCTTTCATGTTCTTTTGTCTCTCTATAGCTTGAGCCATTCTTTCGGCGTATTTGATCCACGAATCTGTATTCTGTCTTAATATCCCTATACGATCCTTCAAGCCAAGAGAGATGCTTATGACCGGAAACTGCTTGTCTTCAACCTGGACGATGTCTATCGGTGCTGATGGGGTGATGCCTTTGAGTCTCTTCAAGAATCTGATCAGTAGGTTATCGAATGTGGAAACCGGAGCAAAATCAAACTCCACACCAAGACGAATCAGTGCTTTTAATCTTTCGATTATGAACACACCGCTCGACGAATTCTTCGGCTTTGGAAACATCTCTGAGAATATAAGTACCTTTTTCTCTACATCTTTCATAAATACCGCCGTATACTTAGTTTTTCAATAAAACGATCGGCTTTCTCATATGGTAAAACGTTTCACTAATCTTCCTCTAGACAATCCTGGATCAAGAAATATACTCTTCCACTTATCCAGTGTATAAAGATAATTCTGCTCAAGAAACACCTTCAGAGCTAATTCCTGAGGCCAATATGACTCTCTTCTGAACTCAAGAATTCCGTCGTTGAGAAGAAAATATGAACCGGGTATATCATTGACTTTCATCTGAATCGGAGTTTTTACCCCGATAAAGGGCGAGATCTCTATTATCCAGTATCTCCCGTTAGCGTCTCTCATCATATCGACGCCTAGCATGGCTTTTCCAATCGATCTATATGTTTCTATAGCCACTTCTAAAGCTTCTACTGGAAGATCTTCCTTTATGACTATTCCGCTACCAGAAGCTCTGAAATCTTTGCCTTTCGACTTTCTGAAATAACCGGTGATTATATTCCCAGCAATATTCACCCTTGTATCCAGCCTATCTCCATCGATGAATTTCTGAAAATAGACATAGTTTTTCTGGCGAAAATATGCGTTGCTGGTTTTCTTTCCATAGAATGAGAAAACTCGTTTGGAAAAACCGGAGAGTCTTTTCGAATCTCTTAAGAGAGACACTTCTCTTGAGCTTGCACCATGAAAACGCTTTGAAACTAGCGGATAGCTCAGGTTGTCTTTCATCGATTCGATTTCTCGGTAGTCGTTCGAAATGAATGTATCGGCCACAGGAAGGCCGTTAAGCTTCAACATGTATGTTGAAGTAACTTTGTCATCGCACAACAGAAGGGTTTCATAGTCAGGGAAGCATTTCTTTCCCAGTTTTTTCTCAAGAATATAGATCTTTCTCTTTATCTCATCCAACTCAGCCGGGCCGCTATTCGGAGACCAGATTAATAGATCGTATTCTCTGGCTCTTTCCAGCCAGTCTGAGCGGTGGTATTCATATATCTCAAATGGGAAATTGTTCTTATTTAGAAATCTCCGGTATTTAGTCCAGTGAGGATTTTCGTTTATATCACGCGTTAATCCGACAAATGGTTTCTTTTTGTCTTGAGGCCAGTCCATGATTACATCGCTAGGGTTGTAAAGCTCTACATCATCTTCTTTTGGATTCCTTATATCGGGATTGCCCAGTATTCTTATCGAAGTGAATCTATTCAATCTTTTAAGCAATTCACACCTCTTTGCAGCCTGTTAATTTTATACCTTGAGACGAACTCTATAACTTTCTCGCTACTCAGCTATTCATAATAGTAGCGATGAAATCTACAAAACAATCTTCCTTTGAGTTATCCCACACAAATCTATCATAATATCTACCGAGATTTTCCAGATAGCTATCATATGAGCCTGGAGCATTTAGAATAAGAGATAGATCCCTATCGGGTTCTTTAGAAAGATCAAGAATCAAGCCGGTGTTGGTTTCTTCAATAATCTTTTTCATAGATACAAATCTATCGTCAATAATAACGGGAGTTCCAGCTGCCAGAGAATCGTAGAACTTGTTTGGCAATGAATAGATATCGTTTGGATACTGTGGATCGGATCTACTTTGAAAGGCCAACAGAGTGTATTTTACCTTCGATATTCTGTCCATCATGAGGTCGTAGTTCATAAATGGCAACTCTTCATCGACAATATCACAGTTTGTTCCAATTGAAATCAGTTTGAAGTTCTTCTTGAGTTCTTTGAGTAAGTTGCCATTTATCGTAATCTTTCGACTGGTCCCGCCAACGACGGCGATTTCCGCGTTTTTTGCATTACGTCCGATCTGTATACCAGTTGCTGCGTAATTTGGAATAATCAATAAGGGCCTGGCAATCCCAGTCTTTTCAAACATCATTTTCATGGCTTCATCTGATACTCCGATTACACCATCAACTAATGATAGTTGTGCTTTCAGTATTCGCCATAGAACTGGATTTAAAAAAGAGTATTTCTCAGGGAGGAATTGCACTGGCATTATTTCGTGAAGATCGTAAAGCAGTTTCTTTCCTCTTTTCTTTACTTCACGAAAGAGCTTAATGGGCTGGGAAGCTGGAAACGAGTGAAAATAAGCAAGATCGTAATCCAGCTCTTTTACCAGCTTCAGAATTTCCCGGTCTAGCCGAATCCTCTTGATCAGTTTACCCCTTCCCGGCATTTCATCTCTACAAAGCGAAAAATCGCGAAGATTTCTTTGAAAGTCATTGCTGAAAGCACTATTTTCGCCAGAGAATTGATAACAAACAGGACCTAGTCTGCAAAATATCTCGACGGTTCTCATCACCCTTTTATCTTTCCGGGAGTGATTGTAACCTACTACTAGTGTTTTCAAAACCTGTCACCTTTCTTGAATAAACTCACTGGTTCCGGAAAAATCGCAGTCAATAACCATCATAGTGACCTATATAAAGTCAGTAAACGTTCCTCGATAGATCTCCATGAATACCTGCTGGATATTTCGATTGCATTCTCCCTCATATTGTTCCTGAGCTTTTTATCTTTGATGAGGATCTCCATCTTTTCGGCTATATCGGAGGGTGAGTCGGGATCCACGAAAAGAGCGCAAGGTTTTTCATCGAGTACTTCACGCCATTTTCTAAAGTCTGACGCGATTATCGGTAATCCAAGGCCCAGGTACTCATACATTTTTAAAGGCGACGACATCTCTTTGCTCCGCCCTCTGTGCATTACCATCAGTCCAACATCGCTTTCTGAAACGATTTCCAGTGCATCGTTGTGAGCTAGAGTTCCACGATAGGCCAGTCCGTCTGTCTGGCTTTCTTTTTCAGTTATGTAGTCTCTCAGAGATTTGTCATGAATCGGTCCAAGCAGATCAAGTCTTATGTGATATTTTTTTCGAAGCATAACGAAGGCCTCGATCATTTCGACAATAGATCTGTCTACGTCAATAGAACCAGAATACACGAATCTGACATCTTCTCCATCCTTCTTCTTATTTCGCATAGATTCAAGAAGCTGTGTGTCGGGAAAGTTGGGCAATATAGCGAATTTCTCTTTTCCGGTGAATCTTTCAAGCTGTTCTTGAACCACGACAACTATACCATCCATCAAATGAACAGCTCTTCGTTCGTAAGAATCAACCAGCCAGGCAACTACTTTTCTTAAATATCGGGGAATCCAATTTTTCGAAAGAATCACCGACGGATACTCCTCATGAATGTCATAAACCACTTTCTTTCCGCGGCGCTTAAGCTTTTTGCCAACGCCTATCAGCTCAGGGTCGTGAAAGTGATATATGTCAGCATTAGCATCAAGTGCTTTTTGAAGAGCTTCTCTAGAGCCCTTGATTAATCTATTGAGGCGTCCATGATATTCAGTTATCGGCCAATAAGTGATCTTGTCGTTCTCAAATTTCCCTTTCTTCGCAATGTAAATTACTTCGTAACCGGCCTTAGATAGAGTATCCAGCTCTTTAGATATTCTTATGTCGTTAGGTGGATGTACGGTTGTGATTACGCATACTCTCATAACTTCTTCTCCCCAAGCAGAAATGAGAACAAACCAAGCATAGAACCAACTCCATACGAAATGTGCAGCACGGGATAGCTGACTATCGCAGCGAAGAGTACATCCAGCTTCTTGGTTTCCATTGCATGAGAAAAAGAGAAGAGAATCACGGCAACAAGATAAGCGGCTAACAGAGAAATATAGACAAATAGAAAACAAGTAACCACAAGGGAAAGCAAAAAACCGAGCAGCAAGAAGAGAACGAACATTAGCGGAACCAGATGCCTTTTAGAGTAAGGCACTTCGGCATACTTCTTTGCGGCAATAACCCAGAAGCCATTCCCGAAGTTGTTTCTCCAGAGTTCTTTGTACGTCGATCGTGAGTAGTAAGTCAGCTCAATATCGGGGAAGAGAATTATCTTGCCTCCGGCACGTTTTAGTCTCAAGTTGAATTCGATATCCTGATTCCTAACTAGTTTCTCATTGAAATAGCCAATTCTGTCAAAAACCTCTCTCTTGTAACAGCCGAATGGTACGGTATCTACTTCTGTAGGCTTGGCGACACCTGTTCTGAATTTGGCTCCCCCAACCCCTAAAGGGCTGGAAAGAACCTTCGAGATTGCTATCCCGACAGCTGAACTGATTCTTGGTTCAGTTTTCATAATCCCGCCGACATTGTCTGCACCTGTCTCTAGTGCATGCTGTATGCATTTGGAGATGTAGTCTGACGGCATTTCACTGTGAGCTCCGCTGAAAAAGATATATTCACCTTTCGAGACCTTTACGCCAAGGTTCATTGCTACAGGTGTGATTTTTTTTTCGTTATTTATAAGCAGAACTCTGCTGTCTCTTTCAGAGAGCTCTCTAACGATCTTCCTGGTGCCGTCCTCGCTCATCCCATCAACTACTATGACTTCTATGAGCTCTCCAGGATAGTCGCAATCTAGAAAAGACTTAACACACTTCTCAATGAACTTCTCCTCGTTTCTCGAGGGTATGATAATCGATGTTTTCGGCAGTTCCAAATTGGTCACCACATTTCTTATCTCAAAAGAGCCAAACTGTGAAATCCCCTTGTACAGGATACCTTTAGAACGTCTGAACGTTTTCTTAAAGTTTCACAGGTACTCCCTCTCTGGCAGACTTATATATTCCGAGAATGATTTCCACTGATTTCTTTCCCTCTTCTCCGTTGACGAAGGGTTCTCGATCATCGATAATCGCTCTCGCGAAATCCTCGAAGGCAGTTATATGACCTGAACCATACACAGTATCAGGGTTCGGTAAATCCATGAACGGGTGTGACTCCTCGCCTTCGAACTTCCAGGTCTGGATTCTGTTCACAGCCAGCCCGCCCAGTACAACAGTTCCCTTTTCACCGAAAACGGAGAGAGTCTCTTCGAGATTCCTCGGATATACGTTAGCTGTCCCTTCAATTATACCAATCGAACCGTTCTTGAATCTAACGACCGCAGCCCCGAAATCCTCCGTCTCTATATAGGGGTGATTGTAGTTCTCCGTCATTGCAAATACCTCTTGGACTTCTCCTCCGAGCATCCATTGAAGGAGGTCGATGTTGTGCGCACACTGGTTCATGATAGTGCCCCCATCCATCGCCCATGTTCCTCGCCAGCTTGCCTGTTTGTAATACTCTTCGTTTCTGTTCCAGAGGATCCGCGCCGTGGCAGTAAATACACGACCGAATTTGCCTGAATCGATTGCCTTTTTAAGCTCTTGAACTGGAGGATTGAACCTGTTCTGAACACAGACTGCTAGTTTCAACTTCTTCTCTTTCGATAGGGCAATCATCTGATCCATATGTTCTGAAGCCAGTGCCATTGGCTTTTCTACAAGGACATGTTTTCCAGCTGAGAGAAAGTCGATAGTGTTCTTAAAGTGATTCCCGCTCTCTGTAGCGATGGTAACGAAATCGATCTGAGACGAAAAGAGCTCTTTGTAGTCGGAGATTACGCGTGGACGTCGGAGATCACACGCGGATGCTGAAGAGGTTGACGAGAGTTCATTTAGGTCATCCATCGTTCCATCTTTCTCACTTATTCTCTCTTCATTTCCGCGAGCAAGCGCTATCTCTCGTCTCTTCATGTATTCTTCTGCAGCTCTCTCGGCTTTCTCCGGAACCAGATCACAAACTGCAACTAGATCTATCAAATCACTGTTGGCGGCAAAAGCCTCTATGTGTTTCTTTGTTCCTATTCTTCCGCATCCAATTAGTGCGGCGCGTAGTTTTCGCATGAAATCATCCTTCCGGGGTTGTAGGTTGTACTTTGTACGGAGCCCACACTAAATATTCAAAGCACTTCAACATTTCCAGCTTCGATGCCCATTTTGCTGAGTACGTTTTTTGCATCGAATATGTATCTGGCATTTGTGACTATCATCTTGTAGTTTATGTTTTTCTTGTGGGCCGTTGTTATTACAACCGCGTCTGATTCTTTGATCAACTCTTCGGTCAGGTTGACAGTTTTCACAGTCTTTCCATCCCACTGGAACTGTGAAACGTATGGATCTACGATCGAAACGTGAGCCAGGTTCTTTTCCAGGTGTTCGAGCACTTTGAGTGCGGGCGACTCTCTCATATCCTCAATCTCTTCTTTGTAGGCTATTCCCATCATGACTACTTTAGCCCCGTTCATGCACCTTCCGCGTTCGTTAAGAGCCTTCATCACTCTGGTCACTACGTATTCTGGCATAGAATCGTTTATCTCTCCGGAAAGCTCTATCAGTCTTGTGTGGTAATCGTATTTTCTCGCTATGTATGTGAGATAGAAGGGATCGATAGGGATGCAGTGACCACCTACACCCGGTCCGGGGAAGAAGGGCATGAAACCGAATGGTTTGGTCGAGGCCGCATTTATCACGTCCCATATGTTAATGCCCATCTTGTCTGCCACGACCGCCATCTCGTTTATCAGGGCTATGTTGACTATCCTGAAGGTATTTTCCAATATCTTAGTCATCTCGGCCTCTTTGGGAGAGGAGACGACGAAGACTTCGGCCTCAAGCACCGACTCATACAGGAGTCTGGCCACTTCGGTGGATTCGGGTCCCACTCCGCCTACAACCTTCGGAGTGTTTTTGGTCTTGAATCTCAAGTTTCCCGGATCGACCCTCTCGGGGCTGAAGGCGAGATAGAAGTCTTTGCCGCATATCAGTCCCGTCTCTTCCAGTATCGGTTTCATAACGTCTTCCGTTGTTCCGGGATAGGTCGTCGATTCGAGAACGACCAGCATGTCTTTGTGGAGTCTCTTTGCGACATCTTTTGTCGAGTTGATTACATAAGTCAGGTCCGGTTGCTTGTATATGTCCAGCGGTGTGGGAACGCAGATGGCCACCACATCGCAATTGGATAGTTCGTCGAAATCTACGGTCGCTCTGAGATGGCCGTCGGAAACGATCTTCTCCAGATCCGCGTTCACCACGTCGCCGATGTAGTTATGACCTTCATTTACCATTTTCACCTTGCTTTCCTGGATATCGAAACCGATAACCTTGAAACCGGCCTTGGCCTTCTCCACGGCCAGGGGTAAACCTACGTAACCGAGACCGATTACACCAACAGTTGCAGACCTGTCAATAATCTTATCTTTGAGCATGGGAACCTCCTGTGTTTTAAACGAGACAACGAATGGGTGTCGGAGATAGACGAGATTACAAAATGACACTGAGAAAGTAAGATCTAGAGAAGGATTCAGCAGAACGTCTCTTATTGTACTCTCTCGCCCTCTCGATTTTCTTCTCTCTTTATTCTCGATTGTCAAAGTATTCCTGTTCTTCTATCAGTTGCTCTTTCGGAACTTCCCTTATGTATCTCGCCGGGATTCCGGCGTATATTTTTCTCGGTTCCAGATCCTTTGTAACAACGCTTCCCGCTGCAACGACAGCGTCCTCGCCAATCACCACTCCGGGGAGTAGTGTTGCATTCGCCCCGATCCTGGCACCTCTTTTCAAAGTTGGCCCTTTGAAATGCTTCTTTCTCTCTTCGGTTCTGCCGAGGTAGTTGTCGTTAGTGAATGTAACTTCCGGGGCGATGAAGCAGTAGTCCTCTATAGTAGAAAAGGCCGTTACGTAGGCCCCTGTTTCTATCTTCACTCTCTTTCCAACCTCAGTTCCGTTCTCAACGGTAGCTCCCTTTCCAACTATGGTTCTGTCACCGATTCTAGTCTTTTCTCGAATGGTAGCTAGATCTCCGACGAAGCACTTCTCTCCCAGTGCCGCCCCTTTGTAAATAACACAGGAGGCACCTATTGTAGTTCCATTGCCTATCGATAATGGTCCCAGCTCTCCAATGCTTGTTGTAGCGCTTGTACTTGCGGCAAAGGGCTCTTTTCCAAGAACTGAATTATCTCCTATCGTTACGTCGTTCCCTATGATCACACATTTGTGAATGACTACGTTGTGACCAAAGGTGCAGTTCTCGCCGACCTTCGCACCGTCTTCGATTATTACGTTAGTTTCTTTTTGGGTGTTAGGCATGGAAATACCTCCATGTGAGGTTGCTCGTTGTGGGTTGTTGGTTGCAGGTGATAAGAGACGACAAGGAAATTGTCGAGAAGCTCGCAAAGTGAGCGAGACGTGTCTGCGATACGAGAGATTTGAAAGAACCAAAGAAACAATGGAGAATTTCGCCTGCACCTTCTAGAAACAAACTTAGAACAAAAAAATCTACATAATCTCGCAAGTGTAGTCGTTCCAGGGGTCTTCTCCCAAAAAACCAGTACGTCTTCATTTTTAACAAACCAAACCACCTCGATCAGTTCTTCTCTGTTCATAGTGTTTTGAAATTTACTTTCTCGCGCAACGCGCACTCTCGAAAACGACTTTTCTCTCTTATCTCTTGCTCGTGACAAATTCAGCGATCTTCTCCACCACGCACTTGATTTCTTCGTCTGTCATCTCCGGGAATATCGGCAAAGCGAGTGTTTCTTCGCAGGCTTTCTCAGTTACCAGGAAGCTTCCAGTCGGGACGTTAAGGTATTCAAAGCACTTCTGCTGGTGGAGACCCATTGGATAGTAGATCGAAGTCCCTATGCCCTGTTCCGTCAAATAATCCCTCAACGAGTCTCTCTGTTCTCTACTGAAACCCTCGAATCTCACAACGTATTGATGAAAGACGTGAGAGAAGCAGTAATCGTTAGCCGTTCTCGGTTCGCCGTTCACCGAATAAGGAACAGAAGGGTAGTGTATCACCACATCGTTGTACATTGTAGGTTGTGCGTTGTGCGAAGAGCAGTCCTTCGATATTTGTTGAGTGTTCTTCGAAGAAAATTGATCTTCATCCATACCCGAGACCCCAAACCCCAGACCCGCACTTTCGAAATGCTCTGCGTATTTAATGGCTATTTCAATTCTTCTTCTTTCATATTCTTGCAGGTGCTTGAGCTTTATGTTCAGCACTATCGCCTGAAGCTCATCGAGTCTAGAGTTGATACCTATCATGTCGTGAACGTACTTCACGGGCGAGCCGTGGACTCTGTAGCTTCTGCAAAATGCCGCAAGTTCATCGTCGTCTGTGACGATCATTCCCGCATCTCCGTAGGCGCCCAGGTTTTTGGTGGGAAAGAAAGAAAGGGTCGATAGCTCTCCGATCGAACCCGTCGTCTTCACAGTCCCGTCTTCATAAGTCCAGCTGGCGCCTATGGATTGGGCACAATCCTCGATTATTCTGACACCATATTTCTCTCTTATCTTTTCGAGTCTTTCGAGATCGATTGCCCGTCCGAAGAGGTGAACCGGTATTATCGCTTTGATCTTTTCTCTTTCGGGGTGGGTTCTCAGTATTTTTTCAACTTCGTCCAAATCAATGTTGTAAGTGACCGGATCAATGTCGGCAAAGAGAGGAGTGGCTCCGTTTCTAGTAATGCAGCTGACCGTGGCGAAGAAAGTGTAGGGGGTGGTGATCACGTAATCTCCTGGTCCTATCTTCAGAGCGGCAACGGCTATGAGAAGGGCGTCGGATCCGTTGGCGACTCCTATCGCGTGTTTAACCCCGATGAGCTCGGCAACGCTTTTCTCAAGTTCCTTCACTGCCTCTCCCAGGATCACTCTCCCGTTGAGCAAGGCTTCGTCTATCTTCTCAAGAACCTCTTCTCTGAAACCCCTGTACTGCCTGGTTAAATCGAATAATGGTATTTTCATAAAACCTCCATGTTCCTGTCGAGAGGACATCTGTATTTGGAGAAGATGGAGCCGAGATTGCAAACGGACGGGGAGAAGATAACCACAGATTCATAACTGCGGTTTTCTGGCCATCTCTGCCTCCGTGACCATTCTTTCGTCATCTCGCCCTCTCGAAAATGGTCTTTCTCATTACTCAACTTGCTCAAGTTCCACTTTTCCCATTTTCGATATGGTGAAGACCATCACGTTTTTCATTCCGCTCTCTCTGGCCTTTTTGATTATGTTATCTGCATGCCTGAACGATGCCACGATGACCGCGGTTTCATCTTTACATTCGGCTTCATCCGGTGAGAAGACATGAAGATCGTGAAAGGTTCCATTCTGTTTGGCCGGCGAGTCGTCCAGAAAGCCGATTATTCTCATTCCCTCGGTTCTCAAAATATCCGCGAGAATGCCGCCGATTATTCCGGCTCCGTACAGGTAGAAGCTTTCGTGTTCGCTTTCTTTGAGCACGTCCAGAACCTCTCCGAAGATCTCTCTCGATTCTGTGTACAGTTTTGCCGCTTCTTTGAGGTAAAGGATAGTGAGATACTGGAGTCTGAACTTCCCGGCCTCCGTCAGTACGTATTTCATGTTTCTCCGGTTCTCGCCCTCCTTCTGGATTAGCCCCGAATCTTCGAAATCCTTTATGTATTTGTTAACCATGCTGGGAACTATGCCTGCCAGTCTGGCAAGCCTTTCCTGGGAAACTGAAGAGCTTTCCGTGAGAGCCTTGAGTATGCTCATCTCCCTGAAATTTGGAGAGGGATTGAAAAACGAATATTCGGAAAGATCCATAAGACCTCCTAATTTCATTCATTCACTGAGAGAATTATATCAGAGATTCAATTTAGTAGTCAAGCAAAAGAAGGCACATACTGGATAAAACAAATTGTGAGTGAGAATTAAATTTCAAAGGCATACCGCTGACAAGAGCCAGCGGCTGTGATCTGCCTTTAAAATAAGAATTTCCTAATATGGTTTGAATGTCAAATCCGGTCTATACACAAACGGATTTATTTGCTATTGTATACCTCTTCTCCTTCTATAAATACCATTTCAACTCTTGAAGAGAACTGGAAAGGATGTCCCGACCACACTGCTATATCGGCATCTTTTCCTACCTCGAGCGAGCCAACCCTGTCGTCGATTTCGAGTATCTTTGCAGGATTTATCGTCACCATTTTCAACAGATCTTCCTCTTTTGAACCGTATCTGAGGGCAACACCGAGCTGTATGTTCGTACTCTCGAGCGGGATCACAGGATGGTCGCACATGAAGGCGGCCAGAACGCCTTTTTCATTCATTATTCTCGGTGAATCGTACGTCATGTCTTTCAGTTCTAGTTTTGTTCTGAAGCCGAAGATTGGTCCGATAACCACCGGTACGTTGTTTTCCTTTAAATAATCGACAATTTTATACCCTTCGGTGGCGTGCTCAATCACGAGCTTGAAATCGAATTCTTTTGAGAGCCTTACAGCCGTGAGAATGTCGTCTAGCCTGTGGGCGTGAATTCTAGCGGGGATCTCCTTGCGTAACACTTTTTCGCCGATTTCGAGTTTCGGATCTATCTCCGTGAAAGACTTCCCATCTCTGGCGACTATAGCCTTTTTTTCCATGTAACCTTGCACCTTCTGGAAGTATCCCCTTATAACCGCAGCCGTTCCAAGACGCGTTCCAGGGGTCTTTTTAAAGCCTTCACCATAGACTCTCTTCGGATTTTCCCCGGTCGCCATTTTCAAACCTGCTGGCGCTCTGACGACCATGTCATCGACTATCATGGTGTTTTTAAATTTGAATATTGCTCCCTGGCCACCGATAGGGTTGGCGCTTCCCGGAACCACCATAACGGTTGTAACCCCGCCCGAAAGAGCTCTCTTTATCGCTGCATCCTGCGGACTGAAGGCGTCAACCACAGAGACATCCGGTGTCAGAGGATCGGTCATCTCGTTCCCGTCCTGGTAGTATCCTCCTACGCCCTCTTCGAAAAGCCCTATATGTGAGTGAGCGTCTATGAACCCGGGGAAGATATACTTACCGGATGCATCTATTACTTCGGCACCTTCACACTTGAGGTCTACTCCGATTGACTCGATCTTTCCCTTGCTAACAAGTATGTCTCCCGCGAACGGTTTCGAGGTGATAGGATAGATTGTTCCGTTTTTCAGAAGTATCGACATGGTAACCCCCTTTGAAAATCGAATTATTGAATGTATTTTATCAAAAATGGTTCTTATTACAAACTATAAGAACGACTTCAAAAGAACGGGAGAGAAAATATGCTTGAAGACAGTGTAGCGAACCATTACTGTGCAACAGATGTTGAGAGGAACTGCTCTGAGGCTTTGATCTATGGTACGAACGATGAGTTCCTACTTGGCCTTCCAGTAGAAGCTTTGAGGACAATGGGTCCTTTTGGCGGGGGGATGAGGATCGAAAGTATTTGCGGGGCAATAACAGGTGCTCTGGCGGTGATAGGTGTTCTCTATAACAGAGACAATCCAACCGAGAGAGACAGAATGAAGGAAATCGCGGAGCGATTCCTGAGCGAGTTCAAAAACAGGTACGGCTGTCTGGAATGTTTATGTCTGAAAGATAAATACAGAGACGAGAAGAAAAAATGCGAGCCAGTAGTCAGGATGTCGGCAAGACTTCTCGAGGAGATAATAAAAGTAGAAGAGAGCAGAAGACAATTTGAAAAGGAATAAAAACCCTTCCGGTATGTAAGTTCGGATCGTTCATGATCAAAACTTTGATCGTACGATGAAAGTCTTATACAAATGAATGAATTTAATAACAGCCCAGATTCAATACCATGAGCAATTCTGATAATATAGATATGAAAAGCGAAACAAATACGATGAAGGAAGAAATTATATCCCACTCTGGTGGAGCTTATGGAACAGAGGTTTTCGCAGGAAGTGTCGATGTTTCACGAAAAGTTTCATTCTGAAGTATTGCATGGTAATTCCGACAACCTCTGGTTCACGCACAAGGAGGCGATGAGGTGGAAATAGGGATTTTCGGTCTGCCGCTGAGCGGCAAAAGTACTCTTTTTTCACTGCTGACCGGGGTTGAACCGCACGCGACTCACAAAAACGAAGCCAGCACAGCAGTTGCAAAGGTTTACGATAACAGGGTCGAAGAGCTTTCTAAGATTTTCAACCCAAAGAAAACCATCTATGCCACCGTCACTTTTGTAGATATCCCCGGTTACGACCTCTCTTCTGGCCAGAAAGAAAAGAGCAGGATACTCCAGTTCATTCAGAATTCCGATGCCATAGTAGCCGTAGTTAGAGCCTTCAAAGAGGCTTCCGTTCCCTGGCCAGCCGGCGCAAGCAGTCCTTCGAAGCAATTGGAAACAATAGAGACTGAGCTACTGGTTCGTGATATGGAAGTAGTGGAGAACCGTATCTCCCGGCTGGACGAAGCTAGAAAGAAAAGAAAGCTATCAAAGGAGGAAGAGCGCGAGCTGGAACTTCTTGGAGAGATAGAAAAAGGTTTTGAAGAGAACAGGTTTGTTTCAGTTATGGGCTTTTCCGAAGAGGATCTTAAGCTTCTGGGTTCGCTGGCGCTCTTCACCGCAAAGCCGATCATCGTTGCCGTGAACGTGGATGAAGATCAATTCACATCGAAAGAGTATCCGGAAAAGACAGCGATCACAGCCCGTGTCGCAGAAAGTGGATTCGCCTATATAGAGATCTCTGGAAAAATTGAAGTCGAGCTCAACGAGTTGCCAGAAGAGGATAGAGGCATGTTCATGGAGGAGCTAGGCATCTCTGAAAGCGGCATACAACGTCTCTCAAGAGTTGCGTACGAACATCTTGGGTTAATCTCATTTCTGACCGTCGGCGAGGATGAGGTCAGGGCATGGACGATAAGAAAAGATACGCCGGCCAAAGCGGCTGCCGGGAAGATTCATACAGATCTCGAGAAGAATTTCATCAGGGCCGAAGTGATACCTTACGAAGAGTTCATGACTGTGAAAAGTATGCACGAGGCCAAGAACAAAGGATTGATAAAGCTCGTGGGAAAGGAAGAGATCGTGAGGGACGGTGATATCTTCCATGTCAGGGCAAACGCCTGATAATATCCATCTTGAACTGGTGGATACTCACGCGCATGTTTCCTTTCCACAGTTCGATCACGATAGGGATAGAATTAAAGCCCAGCTCGAGAGCGGCGAACTGTCTATGCTGATAGAAGTCGGAACAACCGTTGAAGATTCTCTGAGGGCAATGGAGGTCTTCAAAGGTGTCAAGAACGTCTTATTATCAGTCGGGGTCCATCCCCACGAGAGTGATGGTCTCGATGACCGGGGTTTGGAAACTCTGAAATCGTTGTTGAAAGATAGACAAGTCGTGGCAGTGGGAGAAATCGGCCTGGACTTCTACAGAGATCTTTCGCCAAGAGAAGTGCAAAAGAGTGTTTTCTTGAAGCAACTTGAGATCGCTTTCTCTTTTTCGCTGCCGGTCGTGGTACATGTGAGAGATGCATACGAAGAAGTTTATGAAATACTCCGTCGATTCAAGGGACTAAAAGGAGTGATACATGCCTTTTCGGGAGGTCCGGCGATGGCTGGCAGATTTCTCGAGCTGGGTTACTACCTTGGAATAGGTGGACCGATCACATACAGAAAGAACGACGGGTTGAGAGAGATCGTTAGGCTGACGCCTATTGAGAAGCTTATAAGCGAGACGGACTGTCCATATCTTCCCCCGGTCCCGTTCAGGGGAAAGAGGAACGAACCACTTTACGTAAGATACGTTGTCGAAGAGATAGCCCGCCAGAAAGAGATGGATATCTACACCTGCTCGAAACAGCTTATGTATAACGCAAAAGAACTGTTCACTCCTGACCTCTGAAGGAGGTGTGATCTTGGGAGGATTTGAAGAATTCAAGAGTTTTCGAGAAAAGATGAATGTAAGAATACTGGAGACGGGAAGTATCAATACGAAAAGGTTCTTCTCCCTGGACGGTGCAGTTTATAAAGATGGCGCTCTCGATACCAGAACGAAGGAGCTGATGGGTCTGGTAGCCTCGACGGTGCTAAGATGCGATGACTGCATTTCCTACCACATAATTCAGTGTAAATCACTTGGAATAACCCGACAGGAAATTATGGAAGCCCTTGACATTGCTCTTGTCGTTGGCGGATCGATAGTGATACCCCACCTCCGGCGCGCCGTAGCGCTTCTCGACGAACTCGAAGAGAAAGGAGCCG
>Ga0208195_1001859_pt1 | contig 21561 bp, 19 predicted proteins | sample AD_UKC077_MetaG_FD_184441 | JGI IMG/M metagenome (GOLD analysis project Ga0208195, IMG submission 184441) | Active sludge microbial communities of municipal wastewater-treating anaerobic digesters from USA - AD_UKC077_MetaG (SPAdes) (version 2) | ecosystem: Engineered > Bioreactor > Anaerobic >...
AAAGGAATTGGCCCCAAAACTTGACCATCATAACGAATGGCCGTATCCACAATTTGCTTCACGCTGGCATCCAACACTTTGTACTCATAGGCCGAAACCTTGATACGAAGTTTCTGGATATCACCAGCTTCATTTTTAGCGGAAGACTTTTTAGTTTTTTTAGCGGCGGTTGGCATTGAATTTATTTGATGATCTTAGAAACGACACCGGCGCCGACCGTGCGGCCGCCTTCACGAATAGCAAAGCGCATTTGCTCTTCCATCGCGACCGGATTAATCAATTTGCAAGTCATATTGACGGTGTCACCCGGCATAACCATTTTGATATCCTCCGCCAAAGTCACTTCACCAGTCACGTCAGTAGTACGAACATAGAACTGTGGTTTGTAACCATTGAAGAATGGGGTGTGTCGACCGCCTTCTTCCTTGGTCAAAACATACACTTCGGCTGTGAATTCAGTGTGAGGCGTGATGGAACCGGTTTTGGCCAAAACCTGGCCGCGGGTAACATCTTCCTTCTTCAAACCGCGCAAGAGAATACCGGCGTTGTCGCCTGCCATCCCCTCATCCAGCTGTTTGTTGAACATTTCAATACCAGTGACAGTTGTCTTCATGGTATCTTTGACTCCCACGATTTCAATCTCCTCGCCGACTTTTACTCGTCCTCTTTCAATCCGACCGGTGACCACAGTCCCACGACCTTCAATAGAAAAAATGTCTTCAATCGGCATCAAGAAAGGTTTATCAACTTCACGAACCGGGTCAGGGATAAAGTCATCCATCGCCTGAATCAATTCCATGACTTTCTTGGCCCATTCGTCGTCAAGACTTTTGGCTTCTAGAGCTTTGAGGCCAGAGCCGCGGATAACCGGGGTATTAGCGCCATCAAAGTTTTGTTTGGTCAAAAGTTCGCGAATTTCTTCTTCTACCATATCAATCATTTCCGGGTCATCAACCATATCGCACTTGTTCAAGAAAACAATCATCTTCGGCACCCCAACCTGGCGAGCCAACAGAACGTGTTCTCTGGTCTGAGGCATCGCGCCATCGGTAGCGGCAACCACCAACACCGCGCCGTCCATCTGAGCGGCACCAGTAATCATGTTTTTGATATAGTCGGCGTGACCAGGGGCGTCAATGTGAGCGTAGTGACGCTTCGGGGTTTCATATTCCGAGTGGTGAAGAGCAATGGTAATTCCTCGGGACTTTTCCTCCGGGGCGTTATCAATACCTTCTACCGCTTCTACCCGAGCCTTGTATCCTTGATCTTGAGCCAAGTTCAAAGTATGCAAGATTGCAGCGGTCAGGGTTGTTTTGCCATGGTCTACGTGGCCGATTGTGCCAACGTTGACGTGTGGCTTGGAACGATCAAATTTATCTGCCATATAATATAAAAGTTAGCTGATTAATAATAATTTTTAGCAAATGTAAAGACTGCGCAAAAACGCAATACTAATACTAACAAAATGGCGGAGATAGTCAAGGGCAACGTTATGTTAAAAGTTAAAATTTAAAGGCTGGAAGTCAAGAAGGAAAGTCAAAAATCCAGACAAGTGGCAAACCGCGAAACAAAAAGACCTTGAAAACGAAAGACTCTATCTATCATTATAACATATTTTATATGAAAAAGCAAACTTTCACGCAAAAATATGGCCTCAAATAAGGACTTTTTGTTTTAGACACAATGAATCAAAAACCCCCGCGCCTTCAGGCGCGGGGATTTTTTGTTGTTAACTTTTCACTTGCGTAAATCCGCGCTGTGCCCGTCCGAAGCCTTCTTGGGCGAAGGAGGGTTTTATCCGCATTAGATTTATTTGCGGGCGTCAATAATGCCCTGCGCCACGCTAGTCGGGATAATTGCGTATTCCAAGAATTCCATGGTGAAGTTCGCTCGCCCTTCGGTCATGGAGCGAAGCGTGGTCATATAGCCGAACATTTCCGACAACGGAACCTTGGCCACAATCACCTTCAGTTCGTTGCGGTCTTCCATTGATTCAATCTGGCCGCGTTTGGATGAAAGGTGCCCGGTCACGTCACCCATAAATTTTTCCGGTGTGGTCACCTCCACTTTCATAATCGGTTCCAACAAAACTGGCTTGGCTCGCTTAGCAGCGTCTTGGACAGACATAGAACCGGCCATTTTGAAAGCCATTTCTGAGGAGTCAACTTCATGATAAGAGCCGTCATAAAGCTCTACCGAAATGTCCACCACTTCAAAGCCGGCCAAAATGCCTCGGCTCAAACCTTCGCGCACTCCCTTCTCAACCGCCGGAATATATTCGCTCGGAATCACTCCTCCCTTGATATTATTAATAAACTCAAAGCTAGCTTCACGTTTGATATTTTTGGCCACCTTGGCTTCCGGGTCAATATTTTTATCCAACGGCTTAACTCGAATCCGAACATGGCCATACTGACCACGACCGCCAGATTGTTTAACATATTTGCCTTCCGCTTCCGCCTCAGCGGTAATTGTTTCTTTGTAGGCCACTTGCGGTTTGCCGGTATTGGCTTCCACGTTAAACTCACGCTTCATGCGTTCTACCAAAACTTCCAGATGCAATTCGCCCATGCCGGCAATGATAGTTTCCATTGTCTCCGGATCAGTCTTAATTTTGAAAGTTGGGTCCTCATCGGATAACTTTTTCATCGCGATACCCATTTTTTCTTGGTCAGCTTTTGTTTTCGGTTCTATCCGCATTTCAATAACCGGTTCCGGTATTTTGATGCCCTCCAAAATAATCGGCCTGTTTTCATCACACAGGGTATGGCCGGTTGTCGTATTTTTTAGACCGACAATCGCCGCAATTTCACCGGCAAACACCTCGTCTACTTCTTCGCGGTGGTTGGCGTGCAAACGCACAATCCGACCAACCCGTTCCCTTTCTTGGTTGACCGCGTTGTAAACATAAGAGCCGGATTTAAGCACGCCGGAATAGACACGGAAAAAGGTCAGCTGGCCAACAAATGGGTCGGCCTGCAACTTAAAGGCCAGGGCCGAAAAAGCCTCGTCGTCGGAAGTTTTGCGAGATTCTTCTTCACCGGTTTCGGGGTTAGTGCCAGTGATTGGCGGCATATCCAGCGGGCTTGGCAAATAATCAACGACGGCATCAAGTACCAATTGAATACCTTTATTTTTAAGGGCCGAACCGCACATCACCGGAAAAAGGTCGTTATTAATAGTCGCTTTGCGTAAAACACGCTTCAAATCTTCCAAAGCAATTTCTTTGCCCTCCAAATAGTCATCCATTAGAACTTCATCCAATTCCGCGATTTTTTCCACCAGTTCAGCGCGCGCCGTTTTTGCTTCTTCCAAATATTGCTCGGGAATTTCAGTTTCCTTGATTTCTTTACCTTTTTCGCCCTCAAAATTGTAGGCTTTCATTTTAAGCAAATCAATCACGCCCTCGTGTGCCGACTCCAAACCAATTGGCAATTGAATGCGAACGGCTTTTTTAGACAAACGATTGAGAATAGTTTTAAAAGAATGGTCAAAAGACGCGCCCACGCGGTCTAATTTGTTCACAAAACACAAACGCGGCACATTGCCTTCGTCAGCATAGCGCCAGTTGGTTTCTGATTGTGGTTCCACCCCAGCCACTCCGTCAAAAATCACCACCGCGCCATCCAAGACGCGCAAACTTCGCCTCACCTCCACCGTAAAGTCGATGTGTCCGGGTGTGTCAATGATATTCAAGCGATGTTTTTGACTCGCATCAGCGGCAGCGTAAGTGGGGGTCCAGAAAGCGGTCGTCGCGGCCGAAGCAATCGTGATGCCGCGTTCACGCTCTTGGTCCATCCAGTCCATGGTCGCCTCGCCTTCGTGCACCTCACCAATTTTGTGCGAAACACCAGTGTAATAAAGAATACGCTCGGAACAAGTAGTTTTGCCCGCGTCAATATGCGCGATGACGCCAATATTGCGAACCTTTTCCAGGGGATAGTCTCGAGTCATAGAGAATGTAAAATTAAAAAATTAAAATAATAATAAAAACAATTTAAGTTTTGGACGCAAAAACGAGCAAACAAAAATCGCTGATTCTTATTTGCTTCGCCTAATCGCAAAGTGAGCAAAAGCGCGGTTGGCTTCAGCCATCTTGTGCACGTTTTCTCGTTTCCGAACGGCATCGCCTTCGTTATTCTTGGCCGCCAAAATCTCTTCAGACAATTTTTCGGCCATCGGCTTGCCTTTTTTAGACTTGGCCGCTTCAATCAACCAACGAAAAGCCAACGACAGTTTACGTTCTGGGCGAACTTCATGCGGCACCTGATAGTTGGCACCACCAACCCGACGAGAACGAATTTCCATATTCGGCGCGACGTTTTGAATCGCTGTCTCAAAAACCTCCAACGGTTCAGTCTTGGTCTTTTCTTTAATTAAATCAAAGGCGCCATAAACAATCTTGCGAGCGGCGTTCTTTTTACCTCGCTCCATAATGTAATTGATGAGTTTTTCAACCTTCTCCGAGTGGTAGACATAATCACCACCAACCGGCGGTCGTTTTTTTACTGGTCTGCGCATTTTCGTTTAAAGATAATTAAGAATAAAGATTATTTGGCGGCTTTTGGTTTTTTGGCACCGTACAAACTGCGACCCTGACGACGCTTGTCCACACCGGACGCATCCAAACGACCGCGGACAATGTGATAGCGAACGCCCGGCAAGTCCTTAACGCGACCGCCACGCAACATTACCACAGAGTGTTCTTGCAAGTTGTGACCTTCGCCCGGGATATAGGCGGCAACCTCCATCCCATTGGTCAAACGTACGCGAGCAATTTTTCGCAAAGCGGAGTTAGGTTTTTTCGGAGTAGTCGTTTTCACTTGCAGACAAACGCCACGCTTGAACGGAGACGAATAATCAATCGGCTTGTTTTTTTTCATATTAAAACCGTGCGCCAAAGCCACTGATTGGGATTTTTTGGCCACCTTCTTGCGTGATTTTTTGATTAGTTGATTGATTGTTGGCACGATAAATAATTTAAACTGTAAAATTTAGACTGCAACTCGTTACTTTAGTCCAAAAGACGACCAAATCAAAGAGCGCCAACCCTTTATCTGGTCTCTTTTACTGTAATACAAAAGCCAAAAAAATGCAATATATTTTGGGGCTTGGCTATGTCTTTAGACGAAGAAGCTAAAAAGCCAGCCCAGTCAAGGCGGTAAAAATTAACGGCAACAACTTGTCAATCACGAAGCCGGCCACTAGAACAGCCAACAAGATAAGGAAAAAACGCTGGCGATAGAGTGATTCCTCCAAATAGCGAAAGCGCGGCGGCAAAACCGACAGCAGAACTGTGGCGCCATCCAGTGGCGGAATCGGTATTAAGTTAAACAAAGCCAGCATTACATTCACCAAAACAACCACGCCAAAAATAGTGATTATGGCCGGATTTAGATTCAACATCGGCGAAAAACGGATTAAAAGACCAAAAATTACCGCTAGCAAAATATTTGAGGCCGGTCCAGCCGCCGCCACATAAGCCGGTCCCCACTTGCCAGCCTGAAGGTTATAGGGGTTATAAGGCACCGGTTTGGCCCAACCAAAGACAATTCCGCCCGGTAAGAGCGAGAGTAAAAGAGGTAAAATGATAGAACCAAACGGGTCAATGTGCGCAATGGGGTTTAGGGTTAGACGACCGGCCAATTTAGCGGTTGGGTCGCCCAAAACATAGGCCATATAACCGTGCGACACTTCGTGAATGACCACGGACATGACCAAAACGATAATCGAAAAGATGGTGAGGGTTGCCATAATTGAGAAAAGGGGTCTAGCGTCCGCGCGGCGCGGCCGCTAGACTTTTATTTAATTTCTTGCCAAAAAGTTATTTTATGATAACATTTAACAGTCCGTTTGTAAAAAGCGGTCATTACCTAAAAATCATGAAAACCTGCCCCATTTGTGACAAAGGCTCAAAACTGGTTGGTGGTTACTCCAACCGCGTGCGCGCCACTAAATATAACCCGACCGGTAAAGCTCGCAAGAAGCCTAATTTGCAATGGGCCAAAACCGCTGATGGCAAACGAATCCTAATCTGTACCCAATGCCTGAAAGCCGGCAAAAACCTAACTGTCAAAACCAAATAAAGAAAAAACCGGACAAACCTGAGTAAACTGGAGAGGGTAACCCTCTCCAGTTTTATTTTAACGGCGTTTAGGCTCCAAAATTGAGGGTGGTCGCTCAATTAGACAAAGCTTCAGACCGCAGATTGTGGCCATCTGTTTTAAAGAGAATTGTCCCTAAATCTTTTGTCTGCAAAATCGTCGCTCCGCTCGCCTCCAGTCGCGACAAAGTTTCTTGGTGGGGATGACCATAACGGTTATCAACACCACTGGAAACAACGGCATAGCGCGGGGCGGTTTTTTGAAGAAAAATCTCCGCGCTTCCGCTCTTGGCGCCGTGGTGACTAACTTTCAGGACTTCCGCTTCCAACCCGGAACCAATTTGATAAGCCAATCTTTCTTCTAAGGCCAACGGCGCGTCTCCTGTCAATAAAAAATTAATTTCCCCATAGGTAAGCTTAGCCACAATCGAAGCCGCGTTACTTTCGCCGTCTTTGGTTCCGGCGTTGAAAATTTCCAGCCATGTATTTTGGTCCAAAATTACTTTCATCCCCTCTTGAGCCAGAAGTTTTTGCGCCCTTTCTGCCTCAATTTTTGTTTGCAAAGCTTGGTAAGCGGCGCTCTCGCTTGCGGTTTCTGGCGCCAAGTAAGCCAAGACCGCGAAACGGTCAAAGACATCCGGCAACCCGCCAATGTGGTCCAAATCCGGATGAGTAGCAACCACCAAATCAATTGACCGATCAAAAAAAGGCACCGCGCGCCCCAGGGCGCGAATAACTTTTTTGTCTGGCCCGCCGTCAATCAAAATTTGATTTTTATTTGGCGCCGTAATCAAAATCGCGTCCCCCTGGCCAACATCCAAAAAAGCCACTTGCAAAAAATCTGTCGGTTGAGATTGCCAAACAACCCCCCAAACAAAAAGATTACCAACCAACAAAACAACGACCACAACCCACCGCCATTTCATATTTTTGAAATATTAAAAAAACTTAAGACTAGCCTCTGCTATTTTATAACAAACAATATTTAAATGTTACCAAATTTTATTCTAACCAATCCTTCCTTTATCCACAGTCTACCATTTTATGCGGCCGCATAAAATGGTAGACTTGCTAATGATCAATTATTTATTACTTATTCACTTAACTACTAACCTAAAATGACCTTAACCGATGAAATTTTATTTTTTCTATCAAACCACCCGGGCAACTATAAAAGACTAAGACAGGACCTAAGTCATAATCGAACTTTTACAGAAGACGAGCGAGAAAGGCAAAGATTTAACAAAACAATACTCAACACTTTGCATAAACTTAAAAAAAGAGGCTTGGTGGAAGGAAACAGCAATTCTTGGAAAATTTCCCAACTAGGAAAAAAATTCCTTTTTCATCCGAAAAAACTGAATTTGGACAAAGAAAAAACAAGCAGGCCCACCACAAAAAAACTGATTGTAATGTTTGATATTCCAGAAACAAAGAGAGTAGATAGAAACTGGCTAAGAACTCAATTAAGAAAAATAGATTTTATGATGGTTCAACAAAGCGTTTGGCTGGGGCCGGCCCCCTTGCCTCAAGCTCTCGTTTCAGCCCTAAAAGACCTGGGGCTTTTAGAGTACCTAAAATTTTTTGAGGTTAAAGAAAAAGATATTATCTAAAACTTTTTACACTCTTTTTCGCGCCCTAAAATAATCAGAGATTATCTCCTATATTGTGCGGCCGCATAATATAGGAGATAATTCTTTTCTTGTCAAAAGCAAGTAAATTTTTGTTAAAAGCAAATAAAAATTCTTATCTATCTTTTTTTATTCCCCAAAAAACAAATACTACCAAGAGCCCATAAGAGACCAGTACCAACCAGAGGGGAGGAGCGGAGATTGTTACTGAAGCCAACGGGAAACGCGCGAAAAACTGCGCTGATTTGATAATATATCCCAGAACAAAATAAGAACCATACGCAAAGGGCAGGGACGGAAAGCTCCCCAAAAATCCGGCGAGACCGGTCAAAAAAGACAGAAGCATTCCCAAAGGAATCGCTGGCAGTATGACAATGTTCGCCAAAAAACCAATTAAAGAAATGTTTCCTGTTTTGTATATCAACCAGGAATAGACGGCTGCTTGAGCGCCCAGGGTTGTTGAGATAACTTCGCGCAAGCCGAGCCTGGTCGGCACAAATCTCAGGCGGCTTTCAATTAAAGGTGACAAATAAATCAACCCAAGCGTCGCCAAAAACGACAACTGGAACCCCAAATCAAAGATCAAGATTTTGGGGTTCCATAAAGTCATCAAAACACCGGCAAAAACCAGAGCCACGCCAGCCTCATAAATTCGCCCATAACCACGAGCCAACAGACCCAAAATCGCCATTACCGAGGCGCGAGCCACTGATGCTCCCCCACCAACCATCAAACTAAAAAACAAAACCCCCAACACGCTTCCTGATATTGCCCAAGCGTGAGGCAAGAAAAACAAGGCTCTCAGAATATAGCTCGCGACGATAGACAAATTGAAGCCGGATAAGACCACCACATGAGAAATACCGACCCGACGAAAGACTTCTTCTAATTCTTCGCCTAAACCGGACTTGCCACCAAGCAGTATTCCGGAAGCCAGAGCTGACGCCGGCTCGGGAATAACTTTTTCTATTTTTTGCTGAAAAGTTTTTTTCAGTCTAATCAACCCTCCTAGCACCGACCACGGGGCCGGTGAAACTTTTTTGATTTCGGGATAAAAAAACTGACGACCAATATCACGCGCGGCCAAATATTTTTCATATTCAAAAATTTGCCCACTTTCAGTCTCAAAATTTTCCGGTTGGCGCAATTCGCCTGCTAGCTGAACAGTTTCACCGTAAAAATAGGCCGGGAATCTCTCGGTAAAAACCAGGATTTTTTCGCCGGTTATTGTTTCTTTAACTATCAACCGAGTATTGCCTTCTCGTTCCTCCGGTTCAGCGACTATCTTGCCGACCAAAACAACATCTTCATCCGACGGCAAAGATGATTTTTCAACCGAGGCGAACTCCAAACGTCCGGCCCCCATCGACAAACCTAACAAAAAAACAGCTAACAACCAAAAGCGTCCAAGATCCGGTTTTAAAAAAGCGAGAACGCCAAATAAACTGGCCAAAAACAAAAACCAAACGACCAACCACCAACCAAAGCCCAGTAACGCCGACATTATCACGCCTCCCAAAAAACCGGCAATCAAGAGCCCGGCAAAAATTCTAGCTTGAAACATATTTTTTAAAACAGCTCGCCCTGCTCTTCACCGGCTTCATCCATCGCCCGGTTAGCCAACTTGTCAGCCAAGGCATTCTCTTCGCGCGGTATATGTCTAAAGGTTAAATTTTTAAATTCCGCGACCCGCAAGTTCCAAATTTTTATAAAAAGCGGCACAAGTTTTTCTTCTTTGATTTGGTACTCGCCGTTTAATTGACGACAAACCAATTCGCTGTCCAACCGGGCTTCTATCGCCAAATTTTTCACTTTTTCTTTACCGAATACTTTCTTGAGGGTCTCCAAACCCAACAAAACCGCTTTGTACTCCGCCTCATTGTTGGTTAGCACCCCCAAAAAAGCCCTAGCCTCCCTGACCACCTTCCCCCTCTCGTCAAGAATGGCCACCCCAGCGCCACCCGGACCGGGATTCCCGCGCGAGCCGCCATCGGTGTGTAAAATTATTTTTTCCATTTTTTTATTATAGCCTGCTCACCAAGAAAAAACCACGTTATTTACTCGGCCCGTTTAACGTCCACCAAGCGCAAGCGCAATTCCGGCCTGGCTTTAAAAGTCGATTTTTCTAAATTGACCAATAAATCCAATCTTTCGCCTCGCGCTAAATTAACATCTTCAAAATTATGGCCATTTCGAGAATCAAACTCTTCCTTAAGCAAGGTTGGGGGACAAGTGAAAAAACCAATTGCCAAAATTATCCCACCTCGGCTGTTTTTGAAACCAAGTTCCAAGTGAATGCCACCGTTACCAAAAGTGCGGACCGACTCAAGCAAAACATTCTTGAGCAAAAAAACCGGTTTTGGATTGCCAACGCCAAAGGGACCAAATTGTTCAACGTCTTCATAGGTGCCCCACGTTATTTCATCAAGCATAATTTCTGAATCTATCTCCAACTTATTTTCCACTTTTTGCTTTTCAACTTTTTTAAAAGCCTGATTTAACTTTTGAGACAATTCTTTTTCTTGGCCATCAGCCAGAGTGAAACCGGCAGCCACCGTATGCCCCCCAAAGGCCTCAAAAAATTCGCCGCCCCCGGCAGCTTGCATCAACCCCACCAAACTGACCGAACCGTCAGACCGGCACGAACCTTTAATTTCCCCACGGCTGTTTCGCGACCACAAGAAAATCGGTCGTTCATATTTTTCCAGCAAACGACTAGCCGCCAAACCCAAAACGCCCAAGCCCCAATCGGGGTTGCCAGCGACGATAACCGCTGGTAATTTTTTATCTTTGAATAAGAAGTCGGCTTCTTTCAAAATAACATCCACCAAAACACGACGTTCCTTATTTTTTTCCACCAAATGACGAGCAATCATCACCGCCTCAATGTCATCATCAGTGCGCAAAAGATAATAAGCCTGCGAAGCTGACGACATTCGGCCGGCCGAATTGAGATGCGGACCCACCATAAAGCCGATATCATCTTCCGAAACGTAGGCCGGTTTAATTTTGAGCATCCCGAGCAAAGTCTGAAGACCTAGGCGTTTGGTTCGGCGCAAAACCTTCAGGCCAAAGAGCGCCAAGACACGATTCTCTCCCTCAAGCGGCACCATATCGCTAATGGTTGAAATAGCCACCAGGTCGAGCAGCCATTTTTCCCAACCTTCAGGAATATTAAAACGCTCAAGCGCCAAAATTACTTGAACCAACTTAAAGGCCACGGCGCAACCGGCAAGCATTTTGAAAGGATATTGGTCATCTTCCCGTTTAGCGTCGACAATCGCGAGCGCCGGCGGCAATTTTTCTTGTGTCAGATGGTGGTCGGTGATAATCACATCCAAACCCAATTTGTTCGCTTCGACCACCGCCTCAATATTCGTAATGCCACAATCAACTGTGACAATCAACTTGACTCCTTCCACGGCAAATTTTTTAACCGCTTCTGTTGTCAGGCCATGTGCTTCTAAATGACGATCTGGTATATATGCCTCAAAATCGTTGTAACCAATCCGTTTAAAAAAAGATTCAATCACCAGAGCGCCGGGGATACCATCCGCGTCATAATCACCAAAAATAATTACTCTTTCTTTGCGGTAAATCGCATCAATAACCCGACGAGCGGCCGTTTCAATATCGGTCATCAAAAAGGGGTCGTGCAAATCTCGCTCGTAAGACGGGTTCAGATACCTTGACGCTTCATCGGCCGTCTCTATCCCCCGACTGAAAAGCAGTTGACGCGTGAGCGGTGAAAAATCCGCCAAGGCGATTTCTGTTTTCTTACTTAGCGGCTTGCGTTTAAGCCATTTTTTGGTTGCCATAGATATATTATAACACAACTTGGTTTGCCCTAAATTTCTGGCGTTTTTCAATTTTTCTCTTTAAACCATCTGCAAAATACGCTATACTATCTAAAAATCAGGGGTTTGGTTATCGTTGTTCTTTATTTTTGATTTTAATTTTTACATTTTAAATTATTTATATGGATTGTCTTTTTTGCAAAATTGTCGCTGGCGAAATCCCGGCTCATAAAGTTTACGAGGATGATAAGTTTATCGCTTTTTTGGATATCAAACCGGTAAATCCCGGCCATGCCTTAATCATTCCCAAAGCGCACTATCGTAACTTATTTGATATGCCTTCTGACTTGATGTCTGAACTAGGACCACTGATCAAAAAAATCGCACTAGCAGTCAAAGAGGCGACTAAGGCTGAGGGTATAAACATCGGCTGGAACAATGAACCAGCCGCTGGCCAACTTATTTATCATTCGCACACACATATTATGCCTCGCTTTGTCGGCGACGGCTTTGAACACTGGCATGGCAAAACCGAACCAACTTCAGAAGAATTCGCCAAACTGGCAACTGACATCAAAAAAAATCTACTTGAAAGTTAGAGCCGGGGAAATTTTTAACGGCAAACCTATTTTTATTCTAGCATCTTCAAACCAGCCAATTTCCCACCCGAAGCTATATAATCAAGCATCGCTCCGCCGCCGGTGGAAATGAAACCAAACTTGTTTTCCAACTTAAGTCTCTTAATCGCCGCCAAGGTGTCACCACCACCAACCACCGTAAAAGCTTTGGTCTTCGCTAGAATTTTGGCGGTTTCCAAAGTTCCCTTGGTATAACCCTTTTCAAACCAACCCAATGGGCCATTCCAAAGAACTGTCTTGGCCCCTTTGGTCGCTTCGGCAATCTCCGCCAAAGTCTCTGGACCAATATCAAAAATCGCCTCTTTCTTGAGTACCGCGGTTGGGTTTTTAATTGTCTGCCTTTGAGTGTCCGCCACAATTACGTCAATTGGTAACCTTAAATTTTTCTTTTTTAGAAAAGGTTTAATATAAGACACTTCTTCGTCTCTGACCGACAAACCAACCTCCAAATCCTGGGCTTTAAAAAATGAATTAGCCAAAGCCCCGCCCAAAAATATTTTGTCGGCCTTTGACAACTTTTTGATCAAAGGGATTTTGGTCTTGAACTTGGCACCACCCAAAATAACCACTAGCGGCAATTTGGGTTTTGTTACTCGCTCTAGATTCTTGATTTCCGTCATTAGGCGCAAACCGGCATAGCTCGGCAAAAATTTTGGCAAGCCAATGACCGAAGCGTGAAGTCGGTGAGAAACCGAAAAGGCATCGTTAACATAAAGGTCGCCCAAACCGGATAGCTCTTTGGCAAAAAACTTGTCATTGTTTTTTTCTCCAGGCCATAAACGCAAATTTTCCAATAAAACCAAGTTATTTTCCTCCAACAATTCCCTCGCTTGCTTAAAGTCAGTTGCCAATTTTGTTTTTTGGTGGTGACTCAAATATTTAGCAACCGACAGAAGTGAGGCCTCTTCATCTCCCAAGTGAGAGACCAACAAGACCTTGGCGCGCTTCCCAAGCAAATAATCGATCGTCGGCCAAGACTGGTCTATCCGAAAAGTCTCAATGATTTTGCCGTTTTTGAATGGCACATTGAAATCCACCCTGACAATTACCGTTTTGCCGGCCAATTGTTTGGCTGACAGTTGTTTGATATTTTTCATAATTCAATTATAACAGAATTTTATTAAAACTTTTCCCAAAGGACCGGAGAGAATAGCCCCCGGTCCTTAAAAGAATGGATTTTTACTTAAGACTTTCGGCAATCTTCAAAATTTCCCCAAAATCTTTAGCGGACAGCGAGGCGCGCCCCACCAAGAGACCATCAGCGCCACCCGCCACCAAAAAACTTTCGGCATTTTTGGCATCAGCCGAACCACCATACAGAATCGGTACGGTCATGGCCTGCTTTTTGTTGATTATTTTACTTAAAACTTTTCTAATGAAAATCGCGTTGTGCATAAAACCTTCCGGTGTTTCTACCCCGGTCGCATCTTTACCGATCGCCCAGACCGGCTCATAAGCAATAATCAATTGGTCGACCAAGCGTGGTGGTATTTTAATTAAAGCCTCTTTTAATTGTGCTTCCAAAACTTTTAGATAGTGACCATGAGCATCACGATCTTTTTCACCGACACACAAAACAACTTTTAAGCCCGCTTTCATTGCCGCTTTTATCTTGCGGTTTATAATTTCACCCACCTCACCACTAGCTCGCCTTTCCGAATGACCTAAAATAACATAGAGAGCACCTGTTTCTTTAAGCATTATTGGCGAAATATTACCAGTATGAGCGCCTTTTTCTTCCCAATAAACATCCTGAGCGCCAAACAAAGTCTTGCCAGGTTTTTTGCCAATCAAGTTTTCTAAATAAATAACCGGCGGACAAAGAACAACTGTTGTTTTGCGCAGACTGGCCACTGTCTTTTTTATGCCACTTACAATTTCTCGCGCCTCCCTCCGGCTCACCGGATTCATCTTCCAGTTGCCGATAATTATTTTTTTAGTCATAAATTAATTCTACCCCAAGTCGCCCCCAACGCAAAATCAAAACTATTTCTCGCGCCAAGATATAATTTCATAATTTTCTGACACTAATGGGAAAAACGGAGGTGGATTATAAAGAAGATTACCGTCATAAATCAGATTTCTTGTTTCATAACCATTGGCATCAGTATAAGCAAAACCATAACGTTTATTAGTTCCCACCATTCCAAACAAAGTAATTGTGTCTCTGATGTGGTAAGGATGACAATTGTTGTTGTAATAATAACGCCCCGCTCTTCCATTTTTAGCAATCAAAGCGGCATCAATCCTCAAGATATCATTGCTGTCCATGCCAGCATTAATATTGCCCTGAGCAATTAGACCAATTACGTCCGTGCCGTCATATTTGGTATAAAGAAGGTCGCGATTAAAATTTATGTTGGCATAAGTACTTGGATTTTCCGGAAAGCGCGCTGCGGCAATTGTTAACCGCGCGCCATCAATCTGACCCTCAATCCAAATATTATCTTCCGCAAAGATAAGGCCATTGGCAGGAAAGGAATAATTATCAATTAGGGTTTGACTCCCAATACTCCAAGTCCCCCAACCTTCTTGGTCTTCCCAATTTGGCTTGCGACAATTATTCTTTGGCAAAGCCATAAGCGAATTTACTTTATATAGATCAAAAGTATTGTCAGTTTTCAAAACCAAGTTGTAACCATAAACGCCGGATGGAGCAAAATAAAGACCGTTTTGTTCGGCGGCTGTTTTTATCTCGCTTAAAGTGGACATCAAACCATTAAAGTCCACGGCTGGTACCGGAAATTCTCGTCCAGCCAAAAAAACATCATTCCTGGTCATCACCGGATTAGGTGGAGCCTCATACACCCTAAAAGAAGAAACTAGATTGTTTTCCGGTGGGGGAGGGTTGAGATGCGTATGAACACCAAATTCATTCTTGTCACCAGTATCATCATGGTCTGGATCATTATAATCAGCCTTGGCGCTGGTCACAATATTGTGAGCTAGACCGTCAAAACGGATACCTTCGTTGGAATGAACCGGCCCAAAAGTTTCTGTCCCCTGACCAAAACGCATAACCGCATTAGCCAACAGGGCATACTTGGCAAAAGACGGCACCGCCATTTTCACCTCTATCGTACGGGTTAGATCAGGGAACCCGTCAACTTCACCAGTAGAATTAATTGTCACCAAGGTGGAACCAAGTGATGGCGGTGTAATATCCAAAGTAAATTGTCCAACCACCTCTCCGGTTCTGTCGGCAAAATCGTGCACATATGGCCCGGGGGCACCAGTCCCATCTTGAAAATCTGTCTTATTATGAGCTAAGTGCCAACGATAATAATCAATGCCCGCTTCGGCAATTTGCAATGCTTTTTCACGAATCACCGCTTGATTGGTTAATTTTAGATTAGCTGTCCCCCAAGCAATCAAACTGCCAATCAGTAAAGCGCCGATTGAACCATAGACTAAAACATTTATCAACAAAGCACCTTGATTGTATTTAAATTTTTTTTTCATCACCAGTTGTCTTTTAAATTTCTAATCATTACCTCGCTTTGAACCGTATAAGGGGCGGGTGCGCGATTACTCGGCGCTTGAATCACAAAAATAAAACGTGCCATTCTAATAGCTTGAACATCTATCGGTTCAGTTAAAGGAGTCGAAGAATTTGAACCATCATAGTCATTACCAAAGTAAATAAAAGAACTTGAGGCTGTCAACAAATCAGCAATTAGAGTTTGGACTTTTTCGTCCTCTGTTACATAAGCAACTGGATTACCAGAGGGTTCAATTATGCCTCTTTTTAAAGAACGGTCTTCAATAAAATAACGCAGGCGTTCCCTGACCCCATCACCGTCAGGATCAGAAAAAAATATAAGGGAAGTAGAGGCCACCATTTCAATTAAAAAGCCGCCGGTTGCCGAAGATTCGGCGGCACGCAATTCAGCGGTTAATTTTTTTAAGGCCGACTTAGCATTACTATCAGCTGAAAAAGAAAGACTATACCGATTATTAAAAATAAAAACGTCTCGGCCAAAGGTTGATAAAGCAATCAAAAACAAGACCAACAAACCGGCCACTATTAATATCTCCACTAAGGTAAAACCGGCTTTTGTTTTTTTTCTGTTTATCATAGCGAGTTAAGAGAAGCTTCAAAACTTTGCCAATCATCAGAAGCCAGGATTTCACCAGAAAAATCCTGGTAACCAGCTCGGGTAACCGATACAACGTAATTATCAAACGCCAATGAGCCAAAATAAACTTGACCAAAAGGCAAGCACGAAGAACTGTAGGTAATCGCCACATCAGAAATGAGTGGTGTCACTGATTGGTCTTCGGTTAACAATAAAAGTTTATAGCGGATATATCTTTGATCGGTATGAATGTTACCTATATTTGTTTCAGATGAAGTATAATATGAACCGGCCGTGCCATCGGGTCCGACAAATTCCCAAGGACCTTCCAGTGCTTCACTGGAGGCCAACTGAAAACGGACACTGTTTGTTCCAGTAGAGGTCGCTTGAGTAGCTGGCTGCCAACTTAATTGATAATAAGTAGTAGTCGCCGAACCAACATCAAAGACCGTAGAAATATAATAGCCTTCAGACACATAATCGTCTAACACACTGACTAATTTTATTTCCCCCGCCGGATTATTAACATCAACATTAAAAACTTCTCCACCGGCTGTGGACCAATCAGACTCTAGCAAATGACCACGATTAGTCACCTTTTCCACTGTAGCGCCGGTAGATGTACCGACAATCGTAACTATTGCGCCGTCAAGCGGCAAACCACTGGCGCCATCTTTGACTGTCACCAAAAGACCCTTAGGTGCCTTGGGCGCTAACACCAACAAAACATCACTAGATGTACCCGGGTCAACCGGAATAGACAAAAGTGGAAAAGAGCCGACCACATCATAGGTTTCGTCATTGGGTAGAATATGGTAATTATCCCACTCAAAATTACTCAAAAAAAGTGAGCCTGTGGTGTTTGTTGTTAAGTTTTGGCTATACTTCAAGACATCCGGTTCACGCCCTAATAATTTTGTACCCGACAAATTAAAAGAAAAAGAGCCTATCCCCTGACAAAACTGATCAATTGTTCGCAAATTGACTGTACTTAATCTGTCTATCGGCAAACTAATCTGAGTGGCCGCACCAGAAGACACAGTAACATTTGGGTTAATTGGATTGACAATATTATTTTCGCCAGAGGCATAAGTTTCTTCTTGATTGTACCCGCTTTTGCCAACCCTAACCTTGTAGGCTAAAGCTCCAGGCGGCAAGTCAACCAAAGCCAGTGTACCCGTATTATCTGTGACATCATTTATGGTAATTGATGGAACGTGTGAATCATTAACCACCACAACCGAGGCACCAACAACCGGTAAACCGCTGGCGTCAATCGCTTTAATAAATAAAGCACCATTACCATTGGCCGTCTCTAGTGCCAGAGGTGCAATGTTGGTAGCCACTGAAATTGGTTCTATGCCACAACTATTACAACTAATCAAAACTTCTACTAACTTATAATCAGCTGGTGAGGCATCATTTGGACTTCCTCCGATTGTACCATCGTAAGGATCATCGATTGAACGAATAGTTGTGGTCACGCCCCAAGGTATACCACCTCGTTCCAGCGTCTCAAAGGCCGCCAGTTTCCCGGTCGGCCAACCATCAACAATACCCAGGTCACCATAAGGCAAGTGTCTCGCCAATTCCAGTCTTTCGTTGGCAACCATAAGCGCCATCGTACGCAAACGCGAAACCTTGGCAATCTTACTCACCGCCGACAAACCTTCATAAAGACCCATCATAACAACCAAAAAAACAGCTGCCCCAACCACCATTTCTACTAGAGTAAAGCCGCGAGGATTTTTTTTGTCATATATTAGCAACATTTTAAGTGATGGCGTTTGATAACGAATACATCGGTCCAATAACCGAAATGGCAAAGAACCCGACCGCCACACCGATAACAACCATCAAAACCGGCTCAATAATCGTGGATAAGTTTTTGGTCACCTGGTCAACTTCCTCTTCATAAAAAATCGCGCCTTTTAGAAGCATTTCCGGCAGTTTTCCGGTTTCTTCGCCAACTGCCGAAACTTCTTCCACAAACACCGGAAACAGATTTTGGTGAGCCTCAAAGACGGCCGAGAGGGTGACCCCTTTTTGCACTTTCTCAGTCGCCTCTTTCATCACCGCCTTGTAATGATGATTTTGAACCACTCGTTCGGTTATCTCAATCGTCCTGATCATGCTCACGCCTGAACTAATCAAAGAAGAAATCGTGCGCATAATGGTCGCTGAGTTAATCTGGCGCGTTAGATTGCCAATCATTGGCAATCGCAAAGAAATAGTGTCCACCCAAGCGCGGCCTTGTTTTGAACGCCACAAGGAAACCAGTCCTACCACCAAAGCAATCGCCAAAATAATCACCAAAATAACATTCCCCGCCATAAAATCACTAACCCCAATTAAAACCCGAGTTGATAAGGGTAGCTCCACATTTAGTTCACGGAAAGTGGCTGTCAGGGTGGGGACTAGGAACATCATCATCAAGACACCAATTATCGCCATCACGACGACAATTACCGAGGGATAAATCATCGCTCCCTTGACCTTGCGTTGTAAATCATAACTTTTAGTCAACTGTTCACTGACACTTTTTAGCGCTTCTGGCAGTTTGCCGGACTCCTCCGCGGTTGAGACCATCGCCACAAATACTTCCGGGAAAACCTTCGGATAATTGGCCAACGAATCACTCAGAGTCCCTCCTCCGTCAACTCGTTCGCCAACATCGTGAATAATTTTTTTAAATCGCTTATTGGGGGTTTGTCTTTCCATCACTTCGAGCGAACGAGAAAGCGACAACCCTGCGCTAATCATGGCGCTCAGATTGCTGGCAAAAACAATCTTGTCTTTCATTTTAACCCGCCCAAAAAGGTCAATCTGCCAGATCTTGGTTTTTTTTCTCTTGCCGGCCGGTTCGGCATAAATCACCGTCAAGCCTTCAGTCCGCAAGTCTCTGGCCAAAGCAAAACGGTCGGTCGCCTCCCGCTCGCCGGATATCTCCTCGCCTTTTTCATTTTTTGCTCGAAAAAATAATTTCATATAATAATTTAGAAGTTAAAAGTCAGAAGTCAAAAGTTTAAATAATTATGTAAAAAGTTCAGATTCTTGGTCCTTTTAATTTTATCACAGCACTACCTATCATTTTAGTAATTTCATCTACTTCTCTTAACAAAGAGTTAATTTCTTCCTTTTTGGATAAGCCACTATCTCTAAGCAGACAAAGCCAATATGTTGTTTCATTTGCGCTTTTTAGTGAAATTTCAAAAAACTTTTTAAATTCTTTTCTAGAGCTAGAACCTTTAGCTTCAACCAAGTTTGCTCCAATAGAACAAGCTGATCTTATTAGTTGGTCTGTGATCACCCAGGCACTTCTTTTTTGTGGTAAATGATCTGTAATTTTTATTATTTCTAAACTAAATTTAAAACAACGTTTCCTGAGGTCCATTCTTTCTTCAATCTTCTCTTCATTCATAACTTATCTACTTTTGATTTTAACTTCTAGCTTTTGACCTTTAACTTTTAACATGACTTATTCTGTTATCACCCTCAACACTTCCTCAATTGACGTAACCCCACGCGCCGCCTTGTAAAGACCATCTTCAAATATCGTCATCATTCCTTCTCGCTTGGCCTCCTCAACAATTGCGTCAGAAGTCGCGCCGGAAATTATCAAATCCCGCAAGGTCCGAGTCATAGGCAAAACCTCGCTAATACCAACTCGTCCGGAGTAACCGTCTTCGTCTTTCCCCTCGCTCTCGCCTGCTGAAACTTTGGGGCGGTAAAACGGTATTTTTTGCCAGTCTTTCTCTTGAGTCACTTTTTCTTTTTGCAAAACCAAGAGCAATTTATCTAAATCAGTTTTTTTACCAAGCTCTTTAAGCTCCGCGTCAGTCAAGAAGTATTCTTCTTTGTTGTCATTTAAACGCCTAACCAAACGCTGGGCAATAATAATATTAACCGTAGAAACCAAAAGAAAAGGTTCCACTCCCATATCAAGCAAACGCGGAACTGAACCGGCGGCCGAATTGGTGTGCAAGGTGGATAGCACCAAGTGGCCGGTCAACGCCGCGTTAACCGCCAAACCAGCTGTTTCGCGGTCGCGAATTTCTCCCACCATGATAATATCCGGGTCTTGACGAACTAGCGTCCGTAAACCGGACGCGAAAGTCAGACCGATATCCGGCTTAACTTGAGTTTGGTTTATACGCGAAATTTGATATTCAATCGGGTCTTCAATTGTGGAAATATTAACATCCGGCGTGTTTAAAATATCAAGCAAAGCATAGAGGGTGGTTGACTTGCCAGAACCAGTTGGGCCGGTTACCAAAATCATGCCAGTTGTGCGACGAATCGCTTCCTGGATGTGCTCCAGGCCATCTCCATGGAAACCAACTCCCTCCAGGGTAAAACCGTGGACCGAATCGGGCAAAAGACGCATTACTATTTTTTCACCATAATAGGTCGGCAACGTAGAAACGCGGAAAGAAACATTTTGGCCATCAGCTTCAATCTTGAAACGACCATCCTGCGGCAAACGCTTTTCATCTAGCCGCAAATTTGCTAAAACTTTTAGGCGAGCTGTGATACCCGGGGCCGTCTCCTTGGGCAAAATCATCGCGTCATGCAAAACACCATCTAAACGATATCGAATTATTAATTCATCTTCAAAAGATTCAATGTGAATATCGGAGGCTTTTTGGGAAATTGCGTGAGATAGCAAAGTATCAACAATACGAACAATCGGTAGGTCTTCCGCCAACTTTTTGAGCTCTCCCTCGCCTACTTCTTCACCTTCAGTTGTCGTGACCATCTTGAGCGAGGCCGCCTCCTTCTGAATAATATCTCCAAATTCAGCCTTCAGGCTTTTTTGGTATTGCAAAAGAACCGCCTTCATTGATTCCGTATCCGTCAAACGGGGCAAAATCTTTAGCTTGGAACCTTTTTTGATAAACTCAATCGCTTCAAGGTCTAGCGGATCAAGCATCGCTACCTCCAGACTTTCGCCACTTTTTTTGTAAGCCACGATATTGTGTTTGCGAGCAATCGGTTCTGGAATTATAACCAGAATATCCTTGGCGACTTTTTCTTTGCGTAAATCGACAAAAGGAATACCGATAACATAAGCCTTGGCGCGCCGCATCTCATCTTCGGAAATCAAACCCTTGGCAATCAAAAAATCTTCAACTTTTTTTTCGTTTTCGCCAACTTCTTCAATCGCGGCGTTTAAATCTTTCGCCGAAATCAAACTGGAATCAATCAAGAAATTTTTGAGTTGAGTTAAGTCGGCGTGCATAGAGTTTATGTTTTAAACATCTACATTTTATCATACTTCGCCATGGAAAAGAGAAAACCAGGTGGATAACC
>Ga0208195_1001860_pt1 | contig 21540 bp, 36 predicted proteins | sample AD_UKC077_MetaG_FD_184441 | JGI IMG/M metagenome (GOLD analysis project Ga0208195, IMG submission 184441) | Active sludge microbial communities of municipal wastewater-treating anaerobic digesters from USA - AD_UKC077_MetaG (SPAdes) (version 2) | ecosystem: Engineered > Bioreactor > Anaerobic >...
AAATAAAATAATTTTTATCTATTCTACTATTTCTACTACCTTTAAATTCTCTCTTACTTCATCCGGCCAACTATTACTATAACTTTCTATAAATTTAGCCATCTCATCTATTGTTACAAATACTGCTATCAATATATGCTTCTTACTTTCTTGTTCGTAATAATATAAACCATAATTACTAATACTCATATACTCTATCCTTTATTTTCTCTCATCATAATCTGTTAATAAAAAATCAAAAAACGATTCTACTTCCTTAACACTCTTTGTTTCTACTAAATGTATCCACTCAAGCCAATCATCATTCTCTTTCTTCTTCCCAACAAATATATTAAATAATTTTGTCTCTTTATTATAAATTACTTTATATGTCGCCCATAAAAACTTAGTAATAATTATTGCATTATTATCTTCTAAATAAACTGTTGTTTCTGTTTTACTTGATAAATATTTAAATACTTTCTTAATCTTATACTCTAGTTTCTTAAATCCTTCTTTACCTACTTCTATATAAATAAATAATAGTATACTAAAAATTAACCAAATACCCATAGCAATTAAAAATACTATAAATGCTTTAGGTACTCCCCTTCCAAGTATAATAACTACAATATCTTCTGTAACTGCAACATTATCTGTTAATAATATCATCCATATCCCCCTTATTCTTTAATACCATTTATTACAAAATATATTGAATTAAATATGTCTGACTCAGTTACAATCTCTGCATTCTTATAAAAATCCTCTACTTGTAAACTTAATGGAAAATTCGTTTGCTTTACTCTTATGTCTATTGTATTATTAGTCTTTACTTCTAATGATATTATATACGCAGAGTTTACGTCTATTATATATGTGTGCTCTTTATTCTTCCTCTTAATCCTAAAAACCCAATACTCACCTATTTGCTCAAAGACCTTTGAATACTTTTGAACGTCCCCAGCATCTATAATTACACTAAAATTCCTTGGAATCCTATGCTTCTTCGGTACCTTCGATGTTATCTTTACGTCTTTTATTTCTTCTTGTGACCAGAACTCTTTATTTAAAATTAAAAATACCCCTAATAATATTATCCCCAATATAAGACTTACCCAATTCATAAAAAACCTCCTATACTACTTCTATATTTTCAAAATCCCTTAACGACATAAGACCTATATAAGCCTCTTCTTTTGTCATCTCTTTAACTGCTACCCTATGTGTAATTTCATAAGACTCGTTTTTATAAGCTTCCTTAAAATATTCTCTTGTAGCCGCTCCATCATCATCGTTTCTTGTGCTATAATATTTTAAAGTTTGAATTATTGGATAAACTACTAAACCAATTAGAGATAAAAGAAAAAAAATTATACCTAAAATTAAATCCACACTTATTTTAATTTCCTTACCTTTCCTGATTCTACCTCATATACCACATCTGCTATATCCTTTACATATGTGTCATGTGTTATTATGACAAACATGTATCCTTTATTCTCTGCCAGATATTTTAAAAAAGATAATGTGTTCTGTAAATAGTTAATATCCCCAGTTGAATTATAACCAGAAACCTCTTTCAAACCCTCATCTATAAACAACACTTTCTCTAATCCATATAACTCTAAAAAGTATATCTGACTTAATAATCCTAAAACAGAGATAATACCACCACCAACTGCGTCTGTTATCCCTTGCTCTATACCATCTTCTACTAATGTAAACTCTAACCCCGGTCTTTTTGTCTCTTCTTTTAATATAAACTTTACTTCATAATTTCTATCAGAAAATATTGTCTTAACTGCAAATGTCAAAAAATTCTCTAAGTTAGTCTTATTAACTTTTGTTAAAGCTTCAACAAGAGCTTTACAAGCCACTTGAACTTTCTCACTAGTTTCCAAATGGCCCTCTAACTCTTTCAACTCATTTGTTAATTCATTCCATTCTTTATTAAGCTCTTCAACTTCTCCTGAAATAAATAAATATGTTTGTTGCTTTGCTTTAATCCTATCAAGAACACTACTTAATAAGTTAGCATTAATCATCACTACCTCCTATGGTTGAACTAATATACTACTTCCATCTGTCACAAATCCTGGTAATTCACCTTTCCAAATACTTAAATATTCTAAATATATAATACCTACATTACTTTCAACAATAACAATCAACTTTAACTTTCCTTCTTACTTCATTGTTTATCTAATAATCTTCTTATATATCCATTCAAAGTAATTTTTCCAAACCTAAATTCCCTTGCACTACTTTCTATACTACCATCTTCTGGTAGACTGTCATCCGGAAATCTGTCAAAATTATATATATTGTCTTTCTTATACTTTCTTAAAAATTGTTCCCTATCAGAGTCCAACATATTATTCCAAATATTACCAGCTATTATACCTACATCCATATTAAGTAATTTAAAAGCGTCTACTACTGTATATCTCTTCCTTTCAAAAAAACAATATAATATTAAATACCCTTCCTTTGATTTATATATGGCAGCAGCTTTTGTATCTACATTATGGTGAAAGGGACAAAAACAACCTTGTCCTATATCATAATATTGAGGAAGTATTTCATTTAAAACAGGAATTAAATCAACTTTCTCTTTTACTAATTCATTATATAAACTATGCTCTAATTTCATAAAACTACCTCAACTATATTATATCATAAGTTTTTAAATTACTTAGAGAACTCAAATTATTTTATTCTTTAATTGACTTTTTAATTGACTTTTTAATTGTGTATCTATTACCAGACTTAGTCCTAATCTCAACTGAAACCATACCTAGTCTCACATCATTATAAATATCAAATTCTTCTACTTCATACTCTGTAGTATATTCCATAGCTAATAATACTCTATTTAGTTTTAACTTGATATCTTCAACTAAATCTTCTATTATCTTCATAGGCATATTATTCATAATGTCCTCTAAACTATTAGGGATTGTTATCCATGTTTGAAATGGATAATCAATTGTTGGTGGAGTATAAGGTAAAGGTTGTCCATCATATCTATTTATATCTTCTGTATCTCCAGTATGCTTTGGACGACCTTCCATGGTTCCCCCTACTTCACCACTAATTTCTGCTAATTCTTCATAAACTGTTTTCTTCTTTTCTACCACTATACTTCTCCTTTTCTTATCTCTTCTAATTGCTCAACTAAACTATAACATTGACTTCTAACAAACGCAGAGTCTTTAAACATATTAGAACCTATCTTCTCTAAAGTGTAAACCCAACGCATCATCTTCTCACCATAATCATATCTAATAGCGGAATCTACATCAACCCCACCGTTCTCTTTTACACTAAAACAATCAAAACCTATATAATAACTATACTTCTTCTTTCCCCAATCCTCTAAGTCTTCTTTTGCATAACTAATACCGTTGTAAACTTTGAGATTTGCTAAACTACGTTCTAATACTCTTATTGCTTCTTCCCCAAAACCTTTTGGTAATCCTACATAACCACAACGATAACCAGCTCTAAAAACTACAAGAATATGATATCCTAAATATTCCCCTTCAAATTCTAAAACACTCTTGTAACCATCATCATAATAACAAACTTTCTTCTTATTCTCAGTCACTTTCTTCATCTCTTACAAACCCCCAAAATTAGATATATTTTTAAATAATTCTATAATTAAATTGGAATCCTCAAATTTTGGAATTCTACTTCTTACTAATTGATATTTTGTTTCAAAACCAAAATAGTTCTCTTTTATAACACATTTCTTAATATAACCAAACGCTTCTAAAGCTTCTCTTAATTCTTTCTTTATCTTATTATACTTATTAACAAGCCTTAAAAGCTCTTTCTCTTCTTTAACCTTCTCTTCAATCTCTTTTAAATAATTAAATTCTTCTTCTTTCAATTCTTCTAGACTACTATAGCCCTTCTTAGTAATATAAGAATAATAGCCATATGATTCAGACGTTGGTGTTTTTCCCCGAGGTTGTTCTGGGGGTAATTCTTCATCTTCTTTAACCTTCTCTTCAACCTCTTTTAAATCTAACTCTTTATCCCATGATAAAAAATAAAGTTTACTTAAGGTTTCCCCAAGTTCTTTAGCAGTGACTACAGCTCTATTCTTTGGGTTAAGTTCACTTAAAATAATATAATAATCATCTTTTTTTAATAAACCCATATTAACTTCCCTCCTTATTTATATTCATTTACTCTTATCTCTTTATATAAGTTTAATTCTGGTTTGTAAATATTTAATGGTAATAAATATTTATCAATTATTGTCTGACAAACATCTTCTAAGTTCTCTTGTGTCTGCTTCCTAAAATAATAATTAAATGCATGAACTAAACGGAAATCTTTTGATAATAATTCATTCTTGATTAACTCAAAATATTCTTTATCATCAGCCCTTTTAAGCAAAGTCATAAATTTCTCTAACATATAAGTGCTACTAGTTTTTGACTCTATAATAACTTCATGCCCATTATAACCTTTTACCTTAATAAATTTACTTTCCATGGCTTCCCCCACAATTTACCTCCTATACTCTAAATAAGCTTCCAAATTTGACTTATATTACATTAAAAAACTTTATCTATATATTTATATAGGTTTAAAAGATAAAACTCTCTAATGAGCAATTTGGGACCCACATAGTGGGCAAATATCAAATTTCCCTAATTCTTCTTCAGCTAAATTTAACTCTTTATTAGTCTTTTCTAAATTATCTTTAGTATTACTAATATCAACTGATAACTTATTTATATATTCTTCTTGAGCTTTTATTCTATTATATGAACTTTGCTTTTCTTGAATTTGTGTTATAAGAATATTTAATTTCTTTGAACTTTCTTCAAATTTACTAAAGTCAATATCACTAATTTTAATTTTTAAATCCCCTAAACTATTTTCTATATCTTTATGAGACTCTAATAAACTTTCTATATTCTCTAACCTTTTAACTTTATTAGAAACACTATTTAAAACAATATCTAAATTATTTATTACTTTATCTAGGGAGGATTTTGATTCATTTAAGTCGTTAATCTCTTTTTCAACTACATCACTAAATTCAAATGATGAAATTATAAAATTATATTCCTTTACATTATCTTCAATACCTTTAACATCAATCTCATTATACTTCTCTAATTCTCTCATTGTCTCGGTCTTATTTATTATATCTTTCTTCTTAATATCTATTGTTGTTGTTACTTTTGAAATATCTTCTTTTAACTTCTTGGACTTTGTATACTCTTCATCTTTTAATTGATTAACTAACTCTTGCTCTTTGCTTTTTGAGATAAACTCAAATAACTGAAAAGGCGTTTTTCCTACTAAGAAAGGATAATCCATTTGCTTCCAGAAATTTAATCTTACTTTCTCATTACCAATCAAAACTTCCTTCATGTTCAAATGGTCAGCTACTTCATCTATTTGCTGCTGACCTATCTTATTTAATATTACACCACCTATATTATAAAAAGACTTACCACTATCTCTATCTTTATGCCAAACAATGTCTCCTACTTGAACCTCTGTATAATCAGCATCATAATTTATAAAAGAAGCACCACCTTTATTAAAGATAGCGCCTTCTATAGCTCTCAATATAGAAGACTTACCATTATTAGAAGTCCCTACAATAGCTGTCAATCCTTTATCAAAATCTAAATCAATATCTTTTATTACTTGATAATCTTTAATCTTTACTTTCATTAACTAACCTCTTTCATGTTTCAACTAAAACTAAAATCTTAGATATGGAATTTTCAAGCTCTAAAAAATTATATAAAATAGAATCATAAAATAAGCTTTTATAATCTCCCATACCACAATAAAACATTTATTTAATCTTCACTGTTGGACTTAAACTCTCTACTGTATATGGTCTAATCTCTTCTACTAATACCTTCTCTTCTTCACTTAAACCATTATCAGTTGCTTTTAATAATTTATTCATAGGTGTTGTATTTACACTCTCTTTAACTAAATTATTAAATCCTTTACTTCTTAAAATCTCAACCATCTTAGGTTCATCTTTATAAGTAAACTTAGTTACATATTGAATAATTAACTCAGCTTCTTCTGTCTCATACTTAGTTAATCCTTGAGACTCTAATTCTCTTAATACTTCATCCCTTAATTCATTATAAGCTTTCTTTGCTTCATCCTCTTGAGCTTTATAAACTTTCATCAAGTTTACTTTCTCTGTTAATGTTAATACCTTTGACATATACTACCTCCTTAATGTCTTTTGTTTTACACTTACATTATATCATAAGCTCTTTTAAAAACTAGTAAACTCAGACTACTTTATTTGTTTTTATTTATTACTTTTTCAAATGCAGTATTAAAATTATTTATTCTTTTATCAGCTAATGCTTTAATTGCTGATAATTGAACTTCAAAAAGAATACTATTACCTTCTTCTATAGCTTCTAACATCCTTACTTTAGTCTCTTCATTCAACTCTCTAGCTATCAAACGCTCATCACTTATATATGTCATAAAATTACCTGAACTTACTCCATACGCTATTACTGATGAATCCTCTGCATCTAATGTTAATCCGGCAATTTCCCCCTTCATTAACTCTGCTCTATTGATATCATAAAAATAAATATCCTCATACATGTTAAACTTTTCTTTTGGCATTTCTTCCTCCTAAATATATTGAATTTTTATGTTTTCTATTTATCTCCATTTTTGTATTTCCTGCAAAATTAAAATTTAAATCCTTTATTATAGGCTTTCCATATTCATCTTTACCATCATAATAAATTGTCTTTAGTCTCTTCATATCCTGCTCTTTATTAAGAGGGTTATATGTAAAAGAAAAATACTCTAAATAAGGTGTATCAAGTTTATACATTTCCTCCAAAATATCTTTACTACTATACTCTGGGAATAATATTAACTTTCCTTCTAAATATAAATCCATAGAACTACATAAATAACATGGAGCTTCTATATCTACTCCCCTTATACTTTGAACAAATTTAGGTTGTGCTAATTTATCATCTGGCATCGCTTGGTCTTTACTAAAATAACCAACTCTTATACAAATATATTCTTTACCATCTTCTAATCTAGTCTTCCCCATTATAAATTCCCTTTAATAATTCTTCATATGTCTTTTTATCCTGATATAAAATCTTTAATCTTGTTTTTCCACTATCTACTTGAACCTGAGTCAATTTTTTATTACCCCCTAATCGGTCTTCTAACCACTTAATCTCTTTTTTACAACCTTTTAAAGCTGACTCCCACGTTCCATCCCAAAATTTTGCACTATCACCTATTGCTTCTACTTTTAAGTCTTTAGTCTTCTTCATATTCTTCAACCTCTTTTACCCAAATAACTATATCTTCGTTTTCAAGTGCGTCAATTATAATAACTTCTCTGTTTGTATTTATTGTTTCTTTACAGTCCCCCACTTTACCATAATATATTTGCTTTTCAGAATATAAACCTCTTTTTAATGAGTTAATAAGTTCAATTACTTCAATTTGCTGATAATTAGATAAGATATTCAACAAGTCTTTCAACATTACTTTTTCCATCTAAAACACCCCCTTATTTTTTATTCAATAATTCTTGTCTTGCTTTATCTGTTTTTTGCTCTAATAATAAATACTCTGTAATTTGCTTTATGTCTTTATTATCAAGATAAAACACTTCCATATTTACTTCTTCATTATAATCTATCACTTCTAATTTTAGATGGTATAATTTCTTCAACCTCTATATTCTTAATGACATAATCCCCATTATTATACTTCCCTCTAATCTTATACCTTGCATAATAAAATGTATTCGCTTCTACTACTTCTGAGACTTTAGTATAATATGCATAAGGCTTCTTCTCTGCCTTCATAAATGTTACTTTATACTTCTTCATCTTCCACTTCCTCCACTACTATATTCTTAATAATAATAATAATAATTCCTAATACAATTGTTAATAAAATCTGCCAGATTAAACCCATTTAATACCCCCTTCTAAAATGGTAAATCTTCTATACTTCTTTCAATAGGTTTATATATAGGTGTTAATTTCTTTGTCTCCAAATCTTGTTCAAAATCAAATAATAATCCCATACTATTACCTACTGCTATTTCACTTATAATTGGAACCTTTGTTCCCGGAATATTATGTTCCATCTCTTGCCCCATCAAATATACTACTTCTTCTACTATATCTTTATCTACTGATAAATTTATTTCATCATGTATTGTATTTAAAAAATAAACTTTCCCTATATACTTTGGATTATCTATAATATTATAATAAACCTTAATCAATGCAAGCTTTGTTATCTCTGCTCCCAGGGATTGAATTGGGAAATTATATGCGATATTCTTACCCCTACTACTAATACCAGAACCATAATTATTCTTATACTTTGAAAATCTCCTAGGCCTCCCATAATAATTTGATAATGACATGTTTCTTGATGCTATCTTTACATTATTATTTAAATATGCTTCTATATTTGGCAACTTCTCAAAATATTTATCTATATATAATTGTGCTTCCTCCTCAGTTATATTCAATCTCTTTGATAATCCTACTGGACCAATACCATATACTATACCAAAGTTAATCGCCTTAGCTCTCTTCCTTAAGTCTACTGAGAAATTTTCTTCCCCCCATAATAACTTTGCTGTCTCACCATGAATATCACCACCACTCAAAAATGTGTTTATCCATATTGGCTCATTTGCTAAATTTGTAAGGATTCTTAACTCCTGCCCGGAAAAGTCCCTACTTACCCAATATGCATTCTCTTCTGGTAAAAGACATGCCCTAAAATTATAATTAGGGTCCGGTCCTTCAGTTACCCCAAAGCTATCAACTTCTTCTGACATTGTAAATTCATAACCAAGTATTGTATACTTCGGATTACTAGTTTCATCAGCATTTCTTATATACCAATTTATATGCCTTGGCCTTGGAGGATTCTGCATGTTCATCGAAGCAAAAAAATCATCCACTTTTTGCTTTTTCTTCTTTGCCACTATTCCTCACCTTCTTCTGTTTCTTCTTTAGACTCTTCTCTTTGCTTAAAAAATTATACTCGTTTTGTTTCTCTTTTATCTCTCTTAACGCTTCTCTTAATTCCGTATTATTACTCCTCTTTAATAAAAACTGTTAGTTCTAAATCGCTTAACGCTTTCTTAATACCCCCTTCAAACTCTTCTTCGCCATTCACTACGATTACTCCCTTAATTAACATCTTGTCAGTTTCTATGTCTTTTGAACTATACTCTATTAAATATCTACTCCATGTCTTATCAATCAAAGATATACATAGTCCTTTATTTTTTAATGACATTATAAAAGCAAAGTCTTTTGGTTTACCATACTCGGTAGGTCTATACTCTTCTAACCACTTCTTACTCACCATTATTCCTCACCCCCTTCTTCAGTTTCTTCTTTAGACTCTTCTCTTTCCCCTTTTGATTTGTTAATTTCTTCTTCTACTAATGTTCTAATTAAACTTGCAATTTGTTTATCTCCCACTTCTGCAAGACCTGGTTTTGCATTCCCATCTCTACTCATTGGAATTAAATAACCGTAATCTTTATCTTCTGCAAATATGTTAATACAATAATAATCTCTTTCATACTCTTTTTTATTAGAACTAACTGGAGTATAACCTTCTACTACAAAAATATGGATTTGAGTGAAATAACCCCCAAGAGTACCAAATCGAATAATAACACCTTTTGTCTTTCTCCTATAATTATTATCATCATCTATAAAATCATTCTCAAACGGCCAAATATCTTTTTTAGTAAATAGTTTTTCAAAACCTTGAAAATATACTTTTACTTTCTCAGTCTGCGGTAAGCTTTTTACAAAATCTATCATTGCTTTTCTTTGTCCTATTTTCTTAACTTCTTCATAAACTTTTAAATCTTCTTCCCTAACACCTTTATTATAGAATTTAGTATACTTCATTATTTTTACCTCCTTTATAATGAAATTTAATTATTTACGATTTCATTATATCATAAGTTCTTATTAAAACTAGCGAACTCAAATTACTTCATTTTAAAATCTTTTTTAATAGTTTAAACTTTAAATATTATTAGTTTTTTCTATTTCTTAGTCTTGCTAACTCTTTTGTATATTCTTCTATTACTTCTAACTTCTCACCAGCATAAATTGATTCACTAAATTCACGTATAAACTCCCGTGACCTTAAGTCACTATATTTTGCTAAATTTTCTTCTAATTCTTCTACTGTTTCTACTATACCTTTATCTAATACGACATCCATACTAATATTCAATCTCCTTCCCACTACTTAATCTACCTGTAGCTGTTTGTGTATTTCTATAATTAAATCTAACCCTATCCTTTATTATATTATATGCACCTGTCTCATTATCATAATCTATTGTCTCATTATATAAATTATCGAAAAATGTATTACTTAATTTCTCTAAACGACTATAGTTACCTAAATGCAATAACCACTCTGGAATCTCTTCTCCTTCCTCTTCCATCTTATCTACCATTGAAATCATTTGTTCTCTCCCTGTGCTCATTGCTCCTGTCTTTGTTCTTTCACCGGTATCTAAACCAAAAGACTCAAATAAATCCTGACGCTGCTTGGGACTATTTAAGTTAATATCCCCTAAATGCTTTGCTAAATATTCCTTTAATTTAAATAATTCTTCATCTAATTTCTCTTTCTCTTCTATTAAATAGACATGGTCTACTCTTATTCCCCTATTCTCCATCTTCATCAATGGAACTAATAACTTTTGGTCTAACTGCCCAGATAATTTAGCTTCATCTAAATATTTCATTGTTTCTTCACCTAACATAAATGTTGTTAAAGCATCTGTTGCTGCGTAAAATAAAGCTTCTCTTGGATTCATATATGCCCAATTTAATTGACTACCCTTAGATAATGTCTCTTCAAAATCTGAACGATATATACCTAAATAATATTTTTCTAAGGGTTTTAATCCATGATATCTAAAATCAGAATCAGCTAAATAACAATTTACTTGAACATCTACTAAACTATTTGCTATCTTTACCATATCATACCTAGAGTCCGTATATTCCATGAAACGCATATCAAATCTACTATTAAACATATATACTCTTTCTACTTTTACTAATGCGTCATATATTAAATCTAATGCTTCTTTACCTAAATTATATTTATTATATTTATCTATATGGTTTACTGCTACATAATATGCTTCACTAGTATTATATGCAAATGAATAGCCTACTAAAGAATCCCTCTCTGGATTAAGTCCGGTTGACTCTATATCAAAACTTATCTTATTTGACTCTATTGCTTTATTTATAATTTCTTTTAATTGCTCTATACTCTCTACTAATGTAAATGAATACTTTGTCTTTATATTATATACCCTTACATAATTTACTAGTAAAATCTTGGTATCTTCAACCAACTGAAATTCATAAACAAACTTTAAATCTTTACTATTATATGATTCACTATACTTATTAAATTGACTATTAAAATCAATCTTGGAAATTAAATCATCTTTTAATATAGGCAATAATTCCATCTGAGCAGTATATTTTATTACTGAATCAACTTGTATAACTGTGTCTTCTACTAACTCTAATTCAAATGTAAATGGAAACTCATTGTTCTCTGGCGCTTGCTTTATATAATTATCTCTACCAAAATTTATTTTTGTCATTATACTTACTCCTAATTTCTATCTTGAGATTCCCAGTCTCTAGTGTTTTCAAAAAAAAATTCTCTACCACCATAAGTTAGATTGTAGCCATCCCAAATTAACCTTAAATTAGTGCCATCTACTTTTTCAGTGAAATACCACTGATAGTCTTTTAATAACTCTACTAATTTGTTTGCATATACTTCAGGTAAATACTTCTTAATTGTATTATCAAATAAGTATAAACTATCAATTTTTGGGTATGTTCTTTCTTTTATATCTTTCATAATTATTCCCCACAAAAAAAGAGCATAACTATAATACTTAATTTATTACTTAAATTATTACTTAAATTATTACTTAAATTATGCCCTTTAACTTTCTTCATATTATTTATTTAACCTTCCTCTACTTCACTTTGTAATTCTTCTTCTATAGACTCAACCTCTCTTAAGTCTTCCATTATACTTACTAATAACTCATCCCTTAATTTAGCTACTTCAAAAATATCTTTTAATCCCGTCTCATCTAGTAACTTTTTTTCAGATTCTGCTTTTCTCTTTTCTGCGTCTTCTATCATCGCTTCCAGCTTTGCTCGTTGAATCTTCTTAGCCTCTAAATCACCCTTTAACTTATTATACCTTTGAATAGCATCTTCTACTCTCTTCTCTTGGCTTTCCATTACTTACCTCCTATAACCAAAATCTTAATAATCCCCATAATTAAAATTACTTACTAAATATTGAGTGTTTTGATAATATCTCAATCTTTCCCTAATTGCTAACATCTCTGAGTTTAATAATGACCTCAAATCCTTTAATAACTTATCTGCTTTCTTTAATGTATCTTCCTTAGACCATGAAGTTTCTTGTAAACTAAATACATTCAAATATGCAAATGATGCTAATACCCTTTTCTCTTGTGATGCGTATAATTCATACAATGCTTGAGCATTTCTATACTCTATCCCCATTGTCTCCTTATTAGTTAAATCTTGATATGCTGATAATGGTTTTAGGGTGTTCTCAGTTGTAAATTGAATTATACCCAAAGAAAAATCTTGTAATGTTTCTATAAATTCTTCAAATTCTTTTACTGTTATTTTCTCTGACAACTACACTTACCTCCTACTTAAACTTCACTTATATTATATCATATTATTTTAAATAATTATGAGAACTCATTCTAATTTATTTATATTATCTAAATTTAACTTTTAAAGCTTTTTTACTATTCACCAATATATTTAGATTAGGGAATCAATTAAAAACTCTTATACGTCAAATTTGACAGCTTTTTTTAAACATTAAAGCTAAGTAGAGCAATAGCAATACAAAAAGTGTATGGAGGTATACCATTGCTCTACTCCTATATATTGTTTACAATAATTACTATTTGGCAGGAGTGAAAAGATTTGAACTCTTATCTTGCAGTTTTGGAAACTGTTGTTTTACTATTAAACTACACTCCCATATATATAAAGAGGGAACTACTTTATATAGTCCCCCTTCTTTATATATCTTTTTATTACTTACTAATTACTTCAGAAATAATCTTATACCTAGGACTATCCAATACTTCAAACATCATGAACAATGGGTTAATAATATCACTCTTCACCTATTATCTAAAATGTGTTTCTTTATTCTTTGCTTTATATCTTCTTCAATATCTAAATTGTTTAATAATATATCTAGTAACTCATCTGATGTCTTACTTGTGAACTCAACATTTTCAAAAACTTCATCTAACATTGAATAACTATCTAACTTAAAATCCTGTGCTTCTATAGAACTCGCTTTAAATACTAATTCTGATGGTTCTACACCACCTAATAACTTTGGTTCTACTGTATTACTTTCTGTGTCTACAACATAATAAACTATATTGTCTTTCTTAAATACACCATCTGTCAACTCCGTTATTTCTTCATTAGCTATCTTCGTTCTTCTAATAAAAGCCCCAGGTCTTAAGATAATAGTTGGTTTCTCTTCTTTAGTTACTTGAGCTCTAAAAAATGTATGGTCATGCCCTGCTACTATAAGATTAAACTTATTACCTAAACTTTCTATAGGTAAATAATCTTTCTCACCAAAATTATTAGTTAATGCATAATGAGTAACCAATATATTATAACAATTCTCATCATAATTTTTTGGCTCCCAATTACCTTTTTCAGTATAAGACATACCATATATGTGAACTCCACTAAAAAGAACATCAAAATCATTACCTAAAAGATAAACCAAATTCAATGAAGCTAAAGTGTGTAATGGCGTAGAACTAAAATACTTCATATTATTATAAGGTAAATCATGATTACCTATTACAGAATATAAAATTATTCCATGTTTATTTCTAGCCTCTTTTAAGATATTTATAACTTTATTCAAATATGAAATTGATATATCATTTCTATTAAAGAAATCACTAGTTGTTACTATATAATATGTTTGGTTAGCAATACACTCATTTATTAAAGTTTGTAACTTCCTCAAAGAAGTTTCTTCATAGTTATCTAATCTAGAAACTGGAGTCCGATTATCTAAATGCATGTCTCCTATAAATGCTATCCTTGACATTACTTTACTCTACTTTCTTTTATCTTATTCATCTAATTCAGAAGCAAAATCTACTTCAGCCTCTTTAATAATGTTCTCTAATTCTTGGCTAACTTCATCTAACCAACGGTCATTTAAAACTTTTGAATTTGCTATATATTTAAAATTCATTATTCCTCTATTTAAACTCCCCTTTAACTTTTATTTCTGACTTAATTTGCTCTTCAATATTCTTAGCTGGCTTAAACTTAATCTTTGGTACATAACATTTACTCCTATTATTTTTAGTTGCTTTAAGTTCATACCGACCAACTTCTTGAATTGTCAATACTTGGTCTGGATAATCTTTATTAGAAACATAGGTTCCTTCACCTTGATATTCTATTTCTTTATTCTTTGAAATTAAATACTCATAAGGAATATGGTTCATCTTTTCGAATATTGCCCATGCTTCTTCTTGGCTAGTTTGAATACCTATATCAAATAAAAAGTCCCTTACCATCTCTATAACTTCTAAAACCTTTTCATCAGTCTTATATAAACGATACCTTACTTTTGGCTTCAATTATTTTATACCCTTCTAAACGCACGTGATAATAAAAAATAGAACCCATCTGCAAGAGTTAAAGTACTACCAACTAAACCATCAACATCATTAGTAATAAAATACTCTAAAAAGAATGAATTTGAAAAATATCCAATCTTATAAAATATTTCTTCCATAAGTTCTTCTTCTTCATATGTAAACTTAACAGGTATTTTGTCATATAAATGAACTTCACCATAATCATATAGTTGTTTCCAAACTTCTGCTTCCATATGTTCTTTAATAGGCTCTAAATCACCTGAATTAAAGAAATAATAAGCTAAAATGTTTGCTAAATTATAATTGTTCTCAAAATAATAATCAGATATAATTTCACCTAAGTAATTAGCAATATATTCAACCTTAAAAAAATGTTTTTCTTCATAATGTTCAGCCTCTTTAATTGCTTCATCTAAATTATCTTCCAATACTTTTCTAATATCTTTATAAGCATATTTCCAATTCTTATCTAGAGAATTATAATAATTATCCCAAGCTTGTAATAATTTTTCTTTCATTTTTTCCCCCTTATAATTATTTACGTTTATATTCTATCATAAAAATTGTGATAAATCAACTTTTTATTAAATTGAAAAATTTTACTTTTCCTCGTCTGGGACTAAGATATACAAAGTTGTAGCTCCGTAGTATTTTTTTTTCTCGATATCTTTTTTCTTAATAGCATATACTTCAAATACTTTTCTACCGACTTCTCCCCAAGGACTATCTTTCCCCTTTATGGTGCGTTTCCTTAGCCCATTTCGTTCTATAAACTCTTGGGCCTCAAGTCTGGTATCCCACCCGTCTTTAGGGAAATAAATTTTACTCTCAAGGTTTACTCCAGTGATACCCAAAGCGTATTGCTCAAAATAATTTGTTAGTACAATAAATTTGTTGTCATCTATTTTTTTAAAATCACTCCAACTAACCATCATAATTTCTGTTCCTCCTTAAATCATTTATTTTAATTTACGTTTATATTCTATCATAAACTTTTAATATAACTAGCGAACTCAAACTACTTTAACCATAAATATTCGTCTTTCATATCTTGAATATCCCTATTACTTAACTCCAATAATTCTGTCGGTAATGTCCCACTTCCACCTATTACTACTTGAAGTGGTAATGCATTCTTTGAAACTCTATTCTTTTTATATGTATCTATTGTTCCTTCAGCTTCTAATATATAAACATAAAATTTTTCATATTTACTATTAGTTCTTGTTATTCTACCACATGCTTGAACGAATTCCCTTAATGAAAACGGGATTTCATAAAAGATTATATTATTAGCTTTCTGTAAATTTATACTCTCAGTCCCTGCTGATGTTATTAAAACTATATCTTTAGGCCTTATGGCTGATTCTACTTCTCTTCTTTCTACTTGAGATATATTACCTGTTATCTCATATATACTACCTAAACCTAAAGGCTCTCTTACTTTATTCAATAATGTTTTTACTCTCTCAACGGTTTCTAAATAAGAGAAATAGATTAACATTGCCTCATTCTTCTTTATAACTTCTAATATAGTATATAATAAGAGTATTTCCTTTTCTGTCAAATGGTCTTTATCCTTAATCCATTTAAAATCTTTATGTGAATTAGAAACTACCCTTTGCAAATCATGAAGCCTTGCACCCCAATGACGTTTTTCTTTCTTTTTACTCTTTTCTTTCTCTTCTTGTTTTTCTTCTTGAGTTCCACTAAATAAACCTTTAGATGCTTTTCTATAAAACTCTATACTCCCTTCATCTAATTTAGTTGATTTATAAATTAACTCAATATCATATATTTTTGCTCTTATTACACTTATTTTATTAAATGCTTCTTTTAATAAATCCAAATTCTTATAACCTATAACCTCTAAAAATGATTTTTGTTTTGCTTTACCATTCTTCTGACGAACCCATTGCTTTCTTTCTTGCATTACTTGATACTTACCTTTAAATGACCAAATACTCTTAAAATATCCTGGAATTACTAGGTTTGTCATATAATATAAACCATCTAAGTCATTCAATATGGGTGTTGCTGTTAATGCCCAAATACCTTTAAACCAACTTCTTATTGCGTATATTACTTTATATTGATTCGTCTTTGGTGATTGCAAAGCGTGAGCTTCATCTAATATTAAATAAAGATTTTCATTACTTTTTCTTAATTCATATAAAAATGATATATATTTATTTAAAGTTCTTATATCATTCTTATTTATGTTTGTTATATTCGTTGATAAAGTTGAATAATTAAATATATGGAAAGTAACACTCTTTCTATCATCAAAACGATTTGCTGTTAATAAACTATATGGCTCATCTAATATGTTATCTAATGTATCTACAAATGCTTTAGTAGCTGAATTGGGAACTATAATAACAAATTGTGCTTCTGGTATCTCTTTCTTCTTATGTAAAGCTGCTGTTAAGGTTGCTAAAGTTTTCCCTATCCCAGTTTGGCTACAGTTAAAGAAACAATCATTCTCTAATAACTTTTCTACTATCTCATTCTGGTCTTCATCCAATACATAATCTTTTTTATTAGGTATTGTATAATCTTTAACTACCATATAATTTTATTCCTGACTCATAATAACTAACAATTGTTTTTATTTCTTCGATATTATTAGCTTTACCATTTTCAACTTTAATTACTAAATCAATTAAATCACCAGTATCTTTAAAAGAACCATAATTATTAAATATCTTCAAATCAATTCCTAATTTTCTAAGTCTTGGTTTAATATTCTTTATACTAATTTTACCCCCATCATCATTATCTGGAATCAATATTATATTATTTGATAGTGTGGATAAAATCTTAGCATTTTCTTTTGATAAGGAGTCACCCCTAAGAGCTATTACATTTAAATCATTCTTTATAAACTTAAGTGCTCCATAGTCTGCTATACCCTCTACTAGAAATATTGGGTCCCCATACTTAAAGTCTTTATTAAAAGTACTTAAACCATATAATAAATTCTTATTCCTTAATGTCTTTGGGTTATTCTGTGTTTCCCTACCACGAACATATATATCTATAATCTGACCTTCAAAGATATTTGGTAATAAGTATACTACTTTCTCTTGGATAATTAAGTCAACTAAAGATGAATCGGGGTTATTTATCATAAATGAATAATCTATAGTTCTCATATCTATTAACCCTTTATATGTTAAATATGTATACTTATCATCTAAATAATTTTCTTTAGTTACTACATTTGCTTTCTCATATAACTCATAAATATTCATATTAACTAAAAACTAATAACTCCCCTTTTCTTTTTTGATTATAACATAAACTAAACACTCTTGTCAAGTGTTTTTTATTCGTTTTGTAATGATGGGTAAAGATTATAAGGGTCTTCTAAAAAGTCAGGGACTTCTTTCCAATCAGTTGTATATTCTCTATAAATATCATCACTTGCAGGGTCAAAGTCATAAGCAATTTCATTTGTATCACTCCATACATAATAACTCATATACCCTTTAATCTCATCTACATACATCTCGTGTTCTTCTATCTCTTCTACCCCTACTTTGCGATAACGCCACTTGTTATCAAAACCATAAGCATATATAAAATCTACTCCTACCCAGTCTGTTTCCCCACTATCTAACTCTTCTTCGGTAAGAGTAATGTATTGCTCATCTTTACCACCATAAAACTTACATTTTTCTACATCTTTACTTAATGATGACATATTACCACCACTATAAATTAACGCCTGTATTACTTCGGCATCTTTATAATGATTTACAAGTATAGCACCATTAAACTCTAAATAACCATCGTTATGGCAATATACAAAATCATATACGCCTTTACTTGTTTCTATTCCTATAAGACTTCTTGTTGCCATTATTTTCCTCCTTTTATTCTACTACTTGATTAAAGGCATTTAATAAACCTTCTTGATAATAATATGTTGCTATTGTGCATACATCTCTATCATAACCATTTGCTACTGCATCTTTGAATTCATAAATATTGTGTTCTTTTAAGTAATCAAAGCCTTCACTATAATAATAAAACTTATCACTATATTCATAAATCGCTTCAATAATAGCACTATATAAATCGCCATCATAAGTTTCAATAACATAATCATCTTCAATATAAATATCAATAACATCTATTACTGATAATACATCATCTTTTGTGTAATAGTCGTATGCTTTTGAAGGTGATAGGTCTGCAAGTGCATTCTTAATATCAATCACTAACTGTTCTAATTGTTCTTGTGTTTCTACTTTCACATCGTATAATTTTACTTTTGCCAATTTGTTTACCCTCCTCTATTCGCTTTTTCTAATAATACTTTCATCTTCGCTTGTATTTGGTCTAATTGCAACGCTAACTTATCTCTTAACGCTTTCGCCTCTTCTACATCTTTTGTTCCTGTTTCGGTTCTCGGTTTCTTCTACTCTTCCTTCTTCAGTATTTATATCGTAATAATAAATCTTTACTTTTAATAATTACTTAAACTTTACTTCTTCGCCTGTAAGAATGTTTACTGTGATATAGAAATAGTCAGTATAACCCTTTCCATCAAGACACTCTACCTCAAAAGACATATTCTCAACGACCATTTCATCTTTAACTCTCTTAAATGTGTCATTTTCGCTCCAACTAATACTAAATACTGAAAGTCCCCTACTTGCTAAATGCTCTAACGCAATTATCATACCTTCGGTATATTCCATACTAACATACGCCGGAGTATCTACCTCCTCTAAAAACTCGTTTGTAATTCCCATCTCTTTGAATGATACTAAATCTTCTTTCTTTTCTGCCATTTTTATCTCCTTTTCTTTATTTTACGTTTTTATTATATCATAAACTTTTATTACAACTAGTGAACTCAAACTACTTTCTATTCTTACTCTACTTCTAATTTATTAGTCCTTTAGTTAATTTTATAATATCTACTAGAGTTCTATTATATAAGAATAAATCTATCTTTTTATCTTTATCTAGTTTACTAATTTTATTAGAGTCTAATTTATCAAAAGCAGCTTTCGCTATTTCAGCTACTTTATTTAATCTTATTATAAGACTTGGTGCTAATTTATAAAATTCTTTTATTAACTGGTCTAATTGTTCTGGGTTATCAGCGTTATAAAATTTATTAATCTCCATTCCCCAAATTGATGTTTCCAAAATCTTTAGTGTATCATGGATTAACCTTATATCAATTTTTACTTTATTATATAAATCTCGGATGATTAGTTTTTGTAAATCCTTATATTCTTCCTCTGGTAAATATTCTTTTAATTTATCATTATCAAAATATAATTCTTTAATCAATTGTAAGTTCTCATTCTTACTAAGTTCTTCACTTGTTATAATGGGCTCTTCATCCTCTTTAACTTTAGTATTCATTGTATCTTGATTAGCGCTTAATGTAGAATCAATTACTTTATCAACACCAGAATATGTTGGTGTCTTATCTACAAGCTCACTATTAACAAAATAGATATTACCATCAAGTATAGCATCATTAGTTACTACAACACCTGGACCTATTATAGTATTCCCTTTTACTACTGCATTTCCTTCTACTTTAGCACCATGTGTTTTAACTACAATATCTGAAGCTTTATATTCTCTATTCTTCTTTTTCTTTTTATTATAAATTACTCCACCACTAATAATTGAAGCTTGTCCTTGAACTACTGCGTTATCAGTAATAACTATATTTTCATCAAAATAGTTTGCTCCCCCATAACCCCCAGTTGTAATATAATCTTGAGTGTTTTGCAATCTCTTAAGTATTGCTCCCTTTACTTCTAAATTACCGTTATCGGAAATAGATGTGCCAATAAATGCTTTATCAGATACTTTTGCATTACCTTCAATTATAACATGACCTTTAATTGTAGGGCTTCCTCGAACTTCCGCGTTATCCTTAATATGAATTTCACCTTTAGTTGCATCTATTGTAATACCTTTATCAGAACCTTTTAATCTTGAAGTTCCATATATTTGAACTTTACCTTTTATACTAATTGGTCCTTCAAGTATTGAGTTCCCTGCTATATCTATAAAACCATTTGCATCTACATCAGTTACTTTAGCATTATGATATATTATAGTCTCTCCACCTACCTTTGAGTTACTTACTATAGCATAATCTTTTATTTGTGCTTTATCATAAATAATTGAGTTATTATATACTAATGCGCTCCCGGTTAATAATCCGGATTTAACCTCAGAGCCACCATATACATTTACTCCACCGGTTATTGTGCAGTCTTTAGTAGAATCAGTTCCTACTTTAACATTATCATAAATATAACAATTACCATCTACTTTTGCTTGCCCTGTTACTAGTGCGTTATTATAAACTTCAGAGATTCCGGAAACTAAAGCATTTTGCTCTACTCTTCCTCCTGAGTATACCATTGCATTATCTTTTACCCAACAATTACCTGAATGACTTAAGTTATCCTCTGATTCTATATATCCACCAAGCTCACCTTTTTGAATACCAGCAAAATTCTTTAATGATTTTATTCTATATACTGTTACTCCCGATATATTTGTAAAAGCTTCTGTTGTAATTTCATATTTCTTTTCCAACTGTGTTTCTTTTTGTTGCTCTTCTACTGGAACTTCTTCTTTTGCTTCATTTAAAACCTCTAGTAAAGTTTCCATTAATGTGTTTTCTGTAATCCTTTTACTTGAGTTTTCTTTATAATTCCAAATAATAGGCCTAT
>Ga0208195_1001861_pt1 | contig 21526 bp, 12 predicted proteins | sample AD_UKC077_MetaG_FD_184441 | JGI IMG/M metagenome (GOLD analysis project Ga0208195, IMG submission 184441) | Active sludge microbial communities of municipal wastewater-treating anaerobic digesters from USA - AD_UKC077_MetaG (SPAdes) (version 2) | ecosystem: Engineered > Bioreactor > Anaerobic >...
TGGAAAACAAAAACCCTTATTCACGAAATCGCCTGACTCCGCCCTGACCGCAGAACGTACGCCGATATGCCCCTCATGAGAATGAATAGGCTTTGCGCCCAGCAGGATTCGAACCTGCGACCTTTGGTTTCGTAGTTTACTGGACATTATTTTGTCATGTTGCGTCATATATTTAACTGTTTGAATTATTTATTTAATCTATTATTGCCCTGGGCTATTTATTGACATACTTCATTTTTTCTGTTACCCATATGTTACCCATGCAAGAGGAGGTTTGTTTTTATGGGAAAAGTTCGGTTGATCAAATCCGAGATAGATAAACTCCCCAGGCCTCAGGGTGATAAAAGAGTCGAGTACTTTGATACAGACTTACCCGGATTCGGTTTGCGTGTAACAGAGAAAAGCAAAACCTATTTCGTCCTTGGAAGAGTGCATGGTGCATTAGTCCGCTATACTATCGGCAAACATGGCGTGAAGACCCCTGATGAAGCACGAAAAGAAGCCCGCAAAGTACTCGTTGATATGAGCAATGGCGTTAATCCCAACACACAAAAAGCACAAGACCGCATAAGAGGTATTACCTTGAAAGGGGCATTGAAAGAATATTTCGAGTCAAAGCCAATGCTCCGTGCTGGCACAAAAAAGACTTATGAGTGCCTTGTGAATGAATGGTTATCTGACTGGTTAGAAAAACCCATTAAGGAAATCAGCAAGAAGGATGTATCAAAACGGCACCTCAAAATAGCCGATGAGCGTAGTGCGGCAACAGCCAACAATGTCATGCGAACGTTTCGAGCAATTTACAACCACGCACAGGCCGTATCAGACGGGGCCCTGCCCGAATGCCCCACTAAGATATTATCTTACAGCAAGCAGTGGTTCCATGTGGGCAGGCGTCAGACATTTATCAAAGAGCATGAGCTCAACAAATGGCACAAGGCAGTCACAGGTTATTCAAACCCCGTTGCAGGTGACGCTTTGCTCATCCTCCTTCTTACAGGCTGCCGGGAACGGGAAATCCTCACCCTTCATTGGAAAGATGTTGATATGAAGGGCAAAACCTTCACTATAAGGGCCACAGTGACAAAAAATCACCGGGAACATACCTTACCCATGTCCGGTGCTGTTCTTAACATTTTCGAGCGGCGAGAAGCCGCAAGAGAGAATGATTATGTCTTCCCCGGGCAGGGAGGCAACGGTCACATTGTAGAGCTTAAGCGAGCAGTAGAAGCAGTGATAAAAAAATCCGGGATAAGTTTTTGCATTCATGATCTGCGCAGGACTTTCGCTGGCATCGCAGAGCAGGAAGTAAGCTATGCTCTTCTGAAGCGCCTGCTGAACCACTACACCGGAAATGATGTGACTGCAGGATATCTGGTTATTTCTACAGAGCAACTCAGGGACCCCATGCAGAAGGTTACAAACAGGATTATTGCGGCGGTGTCGATACCTGACGAACCCGGGCAAGCGCCGGTGCCTGAAGAGCAACCAAAAGAAGAGACGAATGTAATACCCTTCAGGGCGAAGCATCGATAACACACATTATCCTTTTCTTCTTTTTGAGCATCACCATGATTCCGTGTTAACTATCCCCCTATATGCCCTGATCATCCTCAGGATATGTGGCTTTCTGAGCTTCACCAGCGCCCCGGACTTGAATCGGTTTCCGTTGGTGGATATCTTCTCGCACTCTTCGATCTGACGGATTCTCTCCCTGGTGGTTTGGAGCACTTCTCCGGTCAGGTCGAGCGTGACGCCTCCCATGTCGCAGATGTCCAGCACGCAGGATTGCTTCATCGCCGCGATCATCTCTATGAGCTGCTCGTCGGTGTACTGCTTTAACGGAAGGAGTTGATTCGATCTGAGCACCCACAGGGCGTGCCACTCGCAGCGAACCCACGGGCAGGGTCTGGGGCCGTCGATGCAGTCCGCCCGGGACTTGGGCGCCTAAAGGTCGATCTCCTTCATTATCTCTGCGGAGAAAACAGGGGGCCTCACCTTAGGCATCCTGATTTGTCCCGGCATTCGCCCAGGCCTCTATTTATCTTTAGCAAGTATGGCAATCTTGATGCTTGGTGTGCCAGAAGAATGCTTTTCAGTCGATAGAGTGCAATTCTATGTGTCACCAACATGGCTCCTCTATACATGAAAGGTGTTGACATAGTAAACATCAATTGATATGCGTTAACAATGTCAAGCGAAAAGCCACGCTCCTCAGATGACTTGATAAAAGATCGAGCTCGTGCGCTCGTTTATTTCTATGCTGATGATACTCGCCTTAAAAATTATATAGAACCTGAAAGGAAGGGAACAGCCAAAGGTGATCCTATAGGATTCTCTTATAATAAATTGCGTTCGGCCATCTTCATGGCACTATTCCCTACTTGTTATACGTTGAATGACATTTCCGATGTATGTTCGGTTCCGGTTGGCACTCTTAGGGTTTGGAGAACGCGGTCTGATTATATGGAAGCTGTCAAAGAAGAAGCTAAGAAGCTTGGAAAATTCATAGCCAGATTTATCTGGATCGTAATGTGTGAACAGGAGCAATGTAATCCGGTAATAAACAGACTCGCTTGTGTGGATGAGAATTCGCACTTTATTGACGTGATGAATAGCTTTATTGATTCAATATCCGTTCTAAGTGATGAAACTAAAGCCGCGGCACATGAGTTTCTTACAGAGTCTATGGGCGAAAACGTTAAATGGTGTCCTCCTGAAATATTAATAAAACTTGGTGAATCTGTGGACATAAGTAGGTCGGGTAATTATTACCGCATGCTGATAGATCTCATGGTTGATGCTTTAGCGGATCCGGAAAAAAGCAAAGAAATGTGCCTATCCCAGGAGGACAGAGTAAGAACTGGCGATCTCATAAAAAGGCTAGTCAATGAACTAATCGATAAATTAAAACATTTAAAGAGATTAGCTGATGAGAAAAGATAATTTTATTAACCACATTATTAACATTCTAGCTAATAGTTATTCATGTCGATGCTTGGTTTATAGTCTCCCGACCGCTGAACCCAACCTTGTCGTGGACAAAGGAAGCGCCTGCGGAAGTAGCGAGAAAGGGGAGAGGCAAGCAGACCCACAAGTTTCGTGAGGCACTGCGCTATAGAGATATTAAATCTCGATCATTGCAAAGAGGAGATTCGAACATGAAGAAAAACAAGAACTCAGGAGAAAATCCCAAAAGACTACTAAACACCGCAGAAACTGCAGAATTTCTAGGTCTTGGCAAAAGCACTCTCGAGCAGGACCGTCTTTATGGCCGCCTCGGAATACCCTATGTTCGTATGGGGAGGTCCATTAGGTACCGCAGGGAGGATCTGGATGCATATATCTCCAACCTCCCATCATTCACTCACACCAGCGGAGCGGGTGCTCAATAGGATGATTGTGGCACCGTCCAGCATGGGTAATGTCCTTATTCCCGGGTTAAAGAATATATTGAGGCCTTCCAATCATGAATGAAAGGAAAGGATGGGTCCCAGTTTACAGAGATCTTCTCGATCAGCCTATCTGGCAAAATTCAACACCGGAACAGAGATCAGTCCTTATGGCTCTTTTATTAATGGCAAACCATGCGCCAAATCAATGGGAGTGGCAGGGGCAGATGTTCAAGGTTCAACCTGGCCAGATTATTACTTCTCTTGAAGGCATCCGAAAGAAGTCAGGAAAGGGTGTCTCCATCCAGAATGTTCGCTCTGCACTGGCAAGAGCAAAAAAATTGGAATTTCTAACATATGAGTCAACAAAGACCGGAAGGCTAATTACTATATTAAAATATGGTATTTATCAGCACCCAAAGAATGATACCCAACAAAGCACCCAACAGACCCAAAACAAAGGGCCAACAACTAACAATAATGATAACAATGATAATAAAGAATATATGGCTATCTTTCATCATTGGAATAGGGCCGAGTTAATCACTCATCAGAAAATGTCTTCCAAAGATCGGGAAGCGATCAATAAAGCCCTTAATGACTTCTCAGAGGATCAAATCAAAAGAGCAATATCGAACTATGCGTTCGTCCTCAAATCATCAGATCATTATTTTACGCATGAATGGACGCTACAGGAGTTCCTTTCACGAGGCCTCATAAAGTTTACTGACGAAGCTGACCCAGTGAATCATTATCGTTCCTCTCCCGGAAAGATCTACTTAAACCGACAGGAGACAGTGCAAGAAAGCGCCATAGTTTCAATCCGCGATGGTATCCCATGTCCGGATAATATCCCGTTGGGGAAGAATGGACAGCGCTCTGCTGAGGAAGCTATCAAGGAAATCAAATACCTGATTAAGTTTAAGGAGTGGGATCCCAAAAAGTCCACTTACTATCTTTCCTTCAACAGGGACAAAATGGTGGATAATCCGATCCGCGACCAGATACTCTCTACACACCCATGCCCAAACGACAATAGGCAGCGTAATATTTGGTACGATACGTTCGAAAAGGAGTACAACCGTCTCCTCAAAGTTGCTTGGAAAGGAGATGCTTCCGCTCAAAAGGATTGTTGTTGAAAAATATCTTATTGTCCGGGACCACTTCGCAGCTTACGAAATTATGGATGAAACGAAATAACAGGGAAAGCCTTAACGGTTTCATCGCACCATACAAGAGCCTTCCGGGGTGGTCGGCGAGCCCACCATCCAGTCAGCCGCCGTGAATGCGGCCCCTCCAGATGCCTTTTCCACTCTCCCGGGAGGGATATACATATTATTTATTCATCTATTATAAAGAAGCAACCCAATTGGTATCACTTTCATTCGAGTCATTTGCTATGTAATATCTTCCGATCTCAATCGAACACCTCCCTTATGAGCTTTTTGGTGTACCCTCTCCAACGAAGTGAGTGAACAGAAACACATCATTCAAGCTTAGTCTTGTGTTTTTTCAATAAACATCAATAACATATTGTACTATAATATTTTGTGATAATTTAACATTTTAATGATATAAAAGCCATATTTTTGATTCTGAATATAACATGAAATTGGTGTCGATCTTGAACATCGCCGATGATTGTGGTTTACTTATTGTAGGGTCAAAGGTGCAGAGCTATTGATGAAGCATCAACGTTTATTTAGGGTTAGGGAACGAAAAAAGATAGTTGTAATCAAGATTAGATTCGATCATCCCTGTACTCGGATCAGTCGGATACCTTCTGGAAGGGGAGCGAAAAGGACAAGCGCAATGAAGCGTCGTGAAGTGGCTGGCGAGAACGATAATGTCACCTTGAATATCCATGCGGTCGACTTGTTCTGCGGAGTCGGGGGCTTGACGAACGGATTGAAAAGAGCGGGGATCGACGTTCGCATGGGTGTCGACATCGATCCGGCATGCCAATACCCGTATGAAAAAAACAACGATGCCAAATTTGTTCTGAAATCTGTCGAGGACCTTACGGCTCGCGAACTGGAGCCTTTCTTTCCTGAGAAAGGGTATCGACTGTTGGCGGGGTGCGCTCCTTGTCAGACTTTTTCCTCTTACAACCAGAAGGCACGCCCATCGGACGAACGCTGGTGGCTCCTCCTCCAGTTTTCGAGAATCGTACGAGAGCTGAAGCCTGAATTAGTCACGATGGAAAACGTCCCTGGACTGAGGAGGCAGGGGGTCTTCCAACAGTTCGTGAAAGAACTGGAAGATGACGAGTATCATGTTTCACACGATATATTCGATTGCTGTGAGTACGGCGTCCCCCAAAATCGTGAAAGGCTGGTTCTCTTGGCTTCGAAACTCGGCCCCATACGTATGCTGACCCCCTCCGAACTCGATTCGAAGACAATATCCGTCCGTGAAGCCATAGGCGACATGCCACCCCTCGCAGCTGGCGAATCGTGCGCACGGGATCCTTTCCATCGATGCTCCAAATTGTCTCCCACAAACCTGCGTAGAATCAGGGCATCTCGCCCCGGGGGTACATGGAGAGACTGGAACGAGAACCTCGTTGCCAAGTGCCACAAGAAGAGATCGGGAAAGAGTTATCCGAGCGTCTATGGGCGAATGGTCTGGGAGGAACCCGCCCCTACACTGACTACATTGTTCTATGGATTCGGTAACGGTCGCTTCGGCCATCCCGATCAAGACAGGGCGATATCGCTGAGGGAAGGAGCAATGCTCCAGAGTTTCGCACCCGATTATGAATTCACGCCTCCTGGAAAACCCATACATTTAAGAAAAGTCGGTCGTTTGATAGGCAATGCCGTTCCAGTGAGGCTTGGAGAAGTGATCGGAGCGAGTTTCATAGCTCACGTCACGAACCATGGATCGAGTGGCGAGAAGCGTGATACCATGGTTGGAACGATATGAGCGGGGAATCGGAAACGACAAGGCATACGGTATACACATCGTCCATTCCCGAGACAGGTCAACTTGTCGAAGTGAGACTTCGTCGATGGGTGGTAAACGACGTCCAAGGTAGTTCCTTGACTTCCGGACCCAACGGACACGATCACCTGGTGACCCTCTCGTCTCTCGACGAAGACGCGCTAGGAGAAGAACTCCAGGTGATCTGGCAGATAGAGCCTGGTGCCCGTGTCCTCGAGAAGGCAGGACTTCCCCAAATCACCGGATGGGACTCGTCGGGGCGACTCGACGCTTTCCTGGATGCGGTCAGATGGGGAGCCGCCACCAATGCCGATCGGACATTCCTCCAGGCGCCGTTTCGCAGCGGAATCACTATCGAAGACTATCAACTCGATCCCCTTGTCCGTGCAATCGACATGGCTCGCGTCAATCTGTTGATCGCGGACGACGTGGGCTTGGGAAAAACTATCGAAGCGGGTCTGGTGATTCAGGAACTTCTGGTGCGCCACAGAGCGAGATCCGTAATGATCGTCTGCCCCGCGACGCTTCAGGTCAAATGGCGGATGGAGATGCAGGAGAAGTTCGGTCTCGAGTTCCGGATCGTCGATACCGATTACGTCAAAACTCTTCGTCGAAAACGCGGCATCCACGCCAATCCGTGGACGTCTTTCCCACGACTCATCTCCTCCATGGACTGGATGAAGTCCGGGGAGGGCCTGCGGTTGCTCAAGGACATCCTTCCACCTCACGCGACCTATCCACGCAAGTTCGACATTCTCGTGGTGGACGAAGCCCACAACGTCGCTCCTTCCGCCGCTACCAGATACGCGTTGGAAAGTCAGCGCACGCGATTGATCCGCACCTTGGCTCCCCATTTTTCTCACCGCCTGTTTCTGAGCGCGACACCTCACAATGGATATCAGGAATCGTTCACCTCACTTCTGGAGCTTCTCGACGACCAACGCTTCGCCAAGACGGTGATGCCGGACGAAAGGCAACTCCATCGGGTCATGGTCAGACGAATGAAGAGCGACATAGTCGACGCCGACGGCCAGCCGGTCTTCCCGGTCCGACGGCTCCAGTGCCTGGAAATCGCCTATTCGGATGAAGAACGGGATATCCATCGCTTACTGCGCGACTTCACGGCCGCGAGAACCCACAGCGTCAAGGGAACACGGTACGAGTTCGGGACCGACTTCGTGCACATGCTGTTGAAGAAACGACTGTTTTCGTCTCCGATGGCTTTTGCCATCACCTTGGCGAAACACAGAGAGACACTGCTACGTGGTCGCCCCCGGACCGCTTCGGCATTGGACGACCGAATACTCCGCAAGGCGATCGTCCGAAGCGAGGAAGAGTATTCCGACGAAGCGAAGGCGGAAGAGGCCCAACTCGAAGCGATCGAAGTGGCGAGCGAGATGGCCGTAGCGCTCGATGAAAAGGAACGTGCCATGCTCGACCGCCTCACCGAATGGGCCGAAAAACACAAGAACCGGGTGGACGCGAAGGCCAAGGCAATCCTCCACTGGCTCGACACCCATCTGAAACCTGACGGACACTGGAACGAAAAGAGGGTCATTCTCTTCACCGAATACCGCGCCACTCATGTCTGGCTACATCAGATCCTCACGGCTAACGGATACGGAGGGGCGCGTCTCGCCATCCTGCACGGAAGTATGCGCCCCGACGAACGAGAAGCCGTCAAGGCGGCCTTTCAGGCGCATCCGAACACAGCCCCCGTTCGAATTCTGTTGGCGACCGACGCCGCATCGGAAGGAATCGATCTTCAAAATCATTGCAACTACCTGATCCATATCGAAATTCCCTGGAATCCCAACGTCATGGAGCAGCGTAACGGCAGGATCGATCGTCACGGCCAGAGGCAGAAGGAGGTCTTCATCTGGCACCCTGTGAGCCAAGGATTCGATCCTCGCGAAATATCCAGACATCGGAGGATGGGCGAAATCGAAGGGGATCACGAGTACCTCATGAGGGCCGTCCTCAAGGTGAACACGATCCGGGAGGATTTGGGCAGCGTAGGCCCGGTGATCGCAAGGCAGATAGAAGAGGCAATGCTCGGAAGGCGGACCGGTCTGGATACCGGTGCAGCCGAGGCCAAGGCTACGAAAGCGCGTCGGTTCGTCGCTGCCGAGCGCAAGCTGCAGGAGAGAATCGCACGTCTACACGAGAAACTCGTGGAGGCGAAGAGGGATTTTCGTCTCGATCCGGAAAACGTGCACCGAGCGGTGGCGATCGCACTCGACCTGGCCGAAAAACCGGCGCTGAAAGCGGTTTCGTTGCCGGGAGTTTCGGATGGCAAGGTTTTCGATGTGCCGGCAATGCCCGGTTCGTGGGGTCGGGCAACCATTGGACTTGAGCATCCACACACGGGAGCGCGACGTCCCATCACCTTCGATCACGACGTTGCCAAAGGGAGGGACGACGTGGTTCTGGTACATCTCGAACACAAGCTGGTCCAGATGAGCCTTCGTCTGTTGCGCGAGGAAATCTGGAAGCCAGAGGGCGTCAAGTCGCTGCATCGAGTCACCGTTCGAGCGGTTCCCGACCAGGAACTCGATCGGCCTGCGGTGGCCATCTGGTCACGCCTAGTCGTGACGGGTGGCGGGCATCATCGGCTCCACGAGGAATTGACCCTCTCGGGTGGTGAACTGGAACACAAGTCTTTCAGAAGGATCGACCGGGTGGGCAGACTCGAAACACTCGTCGACAAGGCCGTTCCGATAGTTCCTGGCGAAGATCTCTTCGCGATCCTCAAGGACCGATTCGAAAAACACGAGGAAGCGATCCGGGCATCCGTGGAGGCGCGCTCTCGTGATCGTTTGAAGTATCTGGGAAACACGCTGAATCGCCGAAAGGAAAGCGAGATCGCCGATCTCGTGACCGTCCTCGACGATCTGTCGAAAAGCATCCGAAAAGAACTCTCCGATTCGGGATCGCAATTCGTGCAATTGACGCTCTGGCCCGAGGAAGAACGCAACCAGTTGAAGAGGGATATCGAGGCGTTGAAAGCCAGACTCGCCCGCATTCCCGAAGAGAAGAAAAACGAGGCCTCCGCGGTCGAAAGCCGCTATGCCGACCCCGCTGCCAGAACGTTCCCCGTGGCGGTCGTTTTTCTCGTTCCTCGCTCCTTGATCGAAAAGGTACGACCGACGTGACGAACCCTTCGAGACATACGGAATGGCTTTCCCTCGTCGAGGTATCCGGGCCGTTCCTCGCCGTGCCTGTCTTGGAGAAGGCGTTCCCCCAGGGTTTGGACATCGTCGAGACTCCAAAACGGCAGCGCCTCCGTGCGGCATACGAAGAATGGTGCGATGCAGTCGAGGACAACGACCCTCTTCTCTCGGATCTTCATCGCGAGTGGATTCGGCTCGTGTTCACGGAAATTCTGGAATACGACGGTTCGACACTGACGACGGATGCCGAAAAGGCCAAAGCTTACACGGTGGCTTCTCCGGAACGGACCGAGACGTTCGCTCCAGACTGGCTGGTAGTGTCGCTATCAGATGGCAAACCTCGCCTTTTCGTTTCCATCCAACGACCGGGGACCGACATCGAAAAGGTGCAAAGGGACGACAGATGGCCCGCGTCGCTACTCGAACGTATGGTGGCGCTCTGTCGAGCCCACGCCGTTCGACTGGGAGTGGTCACCGACGGCGAGCGGTGGATGCTCGTCAACGCACCTGTGGGAGGAACTTCGAGCGACGCCTCATGGTACGCCCGCCTCTGGTTCCAGGAACCGATCACCCTCAAGGCATTCCAGTCCCTGTTGAGTGTTCGGCGTTGTTTCGGTCCATTGGACGAAACCTTGGAAGCGTTGCTGGAAAGCTCGCTCAAGCATCATGAAGCGATCACGGACACGCTCGGAGAACAGGTCCGCCGTGCGGTGGAAGTTCTCGTCCAGTGTCTGGACAAGGCCGATGCCGACCACAACAGGGAGTTGCTCCGGGACGTCTCGCCCGCCGAGCTCTACGAAGCAGGCTTGACAGTAATGATGCGACTGGTGTTCGTTCTGTGCGCCGAAGAACGTGGACTTCTGCTTTCGGGCGATCCCGTTTACGACGAGTGTTATGCCGTATCCACGCTGAGAGAGCAGCTCGCCGAAGAAGCGGATCGTCATGGTCCCGAGGTGCTCGATCGGCGGCACGACGCGTGGGCACGCCTTCTTTCGGTCTTCAGGGCCGTCCACGGCGGGATCGACCACGAGTCCCTTCGCATGCCCGCCTTGGGCGGTTCGCTGTTCGACCCGGATCGTTTTCCGTTCCTGGAAGGGCGATCCAAGGGGACGAGTTGGCGCGACTCGGATGCCGCTCCGCTGCCTATAGACAACCGGACGGTCCTGCTGCTTCTGGCCTCGCTGCAATTGCTCGAACAACACGGCGGTGCCCTTCTGCTCTCCTATAGGGCGCTCGACGTCGAGCAGATCGGCCATGTCTACGAAGGCCTTCTCGAACACACCGTCGCCCGTATGCCATCCGTGACCATAGGGCTGACAGGTTCCAAGAAGGCGAAGAACCCGAATCTCCCCCTCTCCGAATTGGAATCGGCGCGCATGGACGGTGAAGACACCCTCGCCGCCCTGGTGAAGGAAACCACAGAACGCAGCGAGTCTGCCATACGAAATGCATTGGCTCGTCCCGTCGACGAGACCGTCTTCGGACGCCTGCTCGCCGTATGCGGTGGCGACATGACGCTCGCCGAACGCATCCGCCCGTTCGCCAACCTCGTTCGAACCGACGCATGGGACGAGCCCATCGTCTATCGCAAGGGAGCCTTCATGGTCACCCTGGGTGCCGACCGACGCGAGACGGGCACGCACTACACCCCGAAATCGCTTACCGAAAGCATCGTCGAGACGACGTTGGAACCGGTTGCCTACATCGGCCCAGCCGAGGGAAAACCGCGAGAGGAGTGGAAACTGAAACCCCCGGCGGAATTGTTGGAACTCAAGATCTGCGATCCCGCCATGGGGTCCGGAGCGTTCCTCGTGCAGGCGTGCCGATGGCTCGCCGAGCGCTTGGTCGAGGCCTGGGCGATTTCAGAGGAGGACGATGGATTCGTCACCGCCGATGGCGAAGTCAAGCCATCGCCTGGTGGAGCCGACCCCCTTCCCGGCGGTATGGACGAACGGCTGTTGACCGGGAGGCGTCTGATCGCTGAACGGTGTCTCTACGGCGTGGACGTCAATCCCCTCGCCGTCGAACTGGCCAAACTCTCCATCTGGCTGGTCACTCTGGCGAAAGGGCGTCCCTTCGGATTCCTCGACCACAACTTACGCCATGGCGACAGCCTCCTGGGCATACACCGGCTGGACCAGCTCACGAAACTCGAACTGAACCCGGACGACGGTCTCTACCAGCAGCGTATTTTCGGCCAGAACGTGGCCGGAGCGGTCGCTGAGGCGGTGGAAACCAGAAAGCGACTGCGTGCAATTCCGATCCGGGACATTCGCGATGTCGAAACCATGGCCCGCTTGGTCGCCGAAGCGAGGAAAAAACTCCAATCCATCGAGTTGGTGGCGGACGCCATGATCGGCGAGGTCCTGCGAGCTAACGGTAACACGCGCGCCATCGATTCGGTTTTGGATTCTTTGGCGGTGCAGGCAGACGCGTTCCTGAAAGGCGACTTAAAAATGGGGTGCGCAATCTCAAGGGGTGCACGTGCTGCGTTATCCGTCGACTTACCGGATGGAAAACCAGCGAGAAAACCATTTCATTGGCCGCTGGAATTTCCTGAAGTCTTTCAGAGAGAGAGCAATGGATTTGATGCAATGATGGGAAACCCACCCTTCTTAGGTGGGAGACGAATAAGACGCTCGATAGGCCACGTTTATCTTAATTGGCTTACAACGGCGCTTTTTCAGAACGCTAGTGGCAATGCTGACTTATGTGCTTTTTTCTTTAGGCGGGTTAATGATCTTTTGGCTCACGATGGTTATTACGGAAGCTTGGCGACAAATACGATAAGTCAGGGTGACACAAGGGATGTTGGGTTAGCCAAAATCTGTAAGCAAGGGTCAATAATATACAAGGCAATTTCCAACCTTAAATGGCCTGGTACAGCAAACCTGACCGTAGCTCTTGTATGGATAGCAAAATCCAGATGGGATGGCCCATGTGAGATAGACGGTCAAATAGTAAATCGTATCGGTGACTCTTTGACAAATGAAAGTGTCATATCTGGTAAACCTAAGATACTGAGGTCCAACTCAAACCTCTCCTTTCAGGGGTCAATTGTCCTCGGGAGCGGATTTGTTCTGACGCCCGAGCAGGCGAAGAGGCTAATCTCAAAGGATCATCGAAATTCTCAAGTGATTTTTCCATATCTACGTGGAGAGGATTTTCTTTCACGGCCTGACCAATCTCCTACAACCTATGTAATTAACTTTTTCGATTGGCCCTTGGATCGAGAAAATGCTCCCATAGGATATACAGGACCAGTGGCTGCTGACTATCCGGACTGCTTGGCCATTATTGAGGAGCTTGTTAAGCCTGAAAGGACAAGACGGAAACCTAATGGTCAATTCGCTTTGAGAAAACCATTACCACAAAAGTGGTGGATATACTCAGATAAGAGACCGGCGTTATACAGAACAATTGCAGGTCTAAAGCGAGTATTATTTCACTCTTTCACTGGCAAATACGTTATCTTCGATTTCGTTCCACTTGGATATGTATACGCAGGGCCACATAACGTATTTGCAACAGACGCCGATGAGGATTTTGCAGTCCTTCAATCATCATTCCACAATCTGTGGGCATGGGAGCATTGCTCGACAATGGAAACAAGGTTGCGATACGCAAATAGAAACCTATTTGAGACATTTCCGTTTCCTTCTGAATACAAAGATTTGAAGGAAATAGGTGGTATCTATCATTCTTATCGAAAAAGTATGTGCATCAGACGTGAGCAGGGCCTGACAGAACTGTACAACATGTTTCACGACATAGACAATCAAGACGAGGATTGCGTGAGACTAAGGGAAATTCATTCCAATATGGATCAACAAGTAGCTTCTGTGTACGGATGGGATGACATCCGTCTGCAGCATGGTTTTCACGAAACCAAGCAAGGTATTCGATTCACTGTTTCAGAAAATGCTCGAAGCGACATGCTCCGTCGTCTTCTTGAACTGAACCATAGCCTATATGAGAAAGAACAAAAGTCTGGGAATGGAACGGTTAAATTTAAGAATCCTTTCTCCAGAGCTGAGAGGAAAAGAAAGTGAAACGAGATCTATCTTCAAGTAAATTTGTGATAGACCAAAGTCGATGCAGCCTGATGCCCCGGAGGAATTCGTATGTCGGATGAGTACGAGGAACGCGAAAAAGACCCAATACTACCAGCATTCCAGTTAGGGGCATGGGCCATTCAACTCCGGACCGATGCCCGTACCAATGGATATACAATTACGGTAGATCACGCATCTTCCGATCTCCGCGGCGTCCGCGAAGGCGACGCTCTTTTGATCTTCGAAGAGGAATCGGGAATCTTCAACGTAGTGTCCTTCGCTCGCGTCTACCGGGTACGTCGAGGCCTCGACGAAACCATGCTGCTTCTCGAAGGGCTACTCCCGGTCGAACCTCCCCGACCCTTGGGCGATTTCGGTATCCAGCCGCCGACTGTGGCGGTTTCCCGCCTGGAATGGCCAACCTTCGAGTCGGCCCTGAAGACGGCCTGTGGCATCGACTTTCCGACGCTTCCCGTTTTCGAAGGGAAAACGGCACAGGAGCAAGATTATATCAGGGACCTCCTGCAGTGGGCGGTCGAAGACGACTTGCTCGGACCCGCCGACGGACCCGTCGAGGAGATAATAGGGATGAGCGTGCGGGACCGCTACTTGGTCGGCAAGCTCGCTCCGCCAGACACACAAATGCCGGACGACCAAGTGGAAGACCTGCCGGACGGGGCGACGGCCGACCCCGAGAGTGACGATCGCGAGCCTGACGCTTCGACCAGCAACTCCTTGGTGCCCTCGTCCTTCGGTTTCACTTTCTGCGTCGATGGATCGGCGAAGGCCGTCGAGGTTCGCGCGTATTGGGGAAGGTACGAACGAACCGAAAGCGAGCGGATAAACGAGAAGACCGGGAAACCCTTCCGCTGCTGGAAAAGAATACCGTCGGGCGGCACTGCTACCATATCGTTCGACCGCAGGATCGTCGCCCCTATCGTCATGGACAGCGCTTGCCCCGATGTGCTCGTCCAGGGAACTGTCGGCGATCCGCTGCCGAACGGCGACCGGCTGGTTACCCTATTCCTCGTGAACGGGCAGGCCAAACCGGACCAAAATCAGGATCAGGCGTGGGTTTTTCAGCCGGAACTGATCGTCCGGGACCCCGACGGGCAATCCATATTCAGAAAGAGGCCTTTGCTTTCAAAAATTGGCTGGGACGAGGAGCGCGAGTCGTTGGAGATGATCTACCGGCGGCGGGTGGAGTTCGCCGTCGGACACGGGGTTTCCGTTCATGCCACACCATCGGATGACGATCCGGAACGGGCGGTGGAGGTGAGGACTCGCGTACTGCCCCGTTATGAAGTCGCCGTCACCGAGACGCCGGGCACCGAATCCGAAGACCGCCCGGTCATGAAACGCCTGATCTCGGACCGTTCTCTCGACATGCTGCGCCTAGCGGAAATGGACCGTGCAGATCTCGTCGCCGTGCTCGTTGCGCTGGTTGACGACTATGCCTCATGGATCGGAGAGCGGCGGGCAAGGATAGGAATCGACGTGCGCGGGTACGATTCTTCGGCGACGGTCGCCCTTGACGGATGCGAATCCATTCTCGAAAGACTTAGAGAAGGAATCGGCGTTCTGGCAGCTGACGATTCGGCTCTCGAAGCGTTCCGTTTCGCCAATCGCGCGATGGCTTCACAACGTGTCCATAGCGCATACTCGCTTCGAGTGCGGCGGGGGGAGACTATCGATCTCGCGAGTGTCGACGTGCCCGAAAACCGTTCGTGGAGGCCGTTCCAGTTGGCCTTCATCCTGCTGTCCGTTCCCGCCATGGCGAATCCGGTTCACCGCGATCGGACGGAGCCACTCGAAGCCTATGCCGATCTTCTGTGGTTTCCGACCGGCGGCGGAAAGACGGAGGCTTACCTCGGTGTGGCCGCTTTCACTATGGCGATCCGCAGACTGCAAGGGAATCTCGGCGGACTAGACGGAAGCAGAGGGTTGGCTGTGATCATGCGCTACACGTTGCGATTGCTCACCATCCAGCAGTTCCAGAGGGCCACCGCCTTGATGTGTGCCATGGAGGTGCTGAGACGGTCTGACACCGCAAAGTGGGGTGCCGAACCTTTTACCATCGGGCTTTGGGTGGGACAGCGCGTGACACCCAACACCACACAGGAAAGTCACGAAGCCATCGAGCGGGAAAGGGAAGGGAAGTACGATACCGGTTCGACGCCGGCGCAACTCACTTTCTGTCCATGGTGCGGTTCCGAGATCGTACCCGGACGAGATATCAAGGTGATTCGCGACATCGGACGGACTTTCATTTACTGCGGCGACAAATACGGAAACTGTGACTTCGGGAAAGTCAAATCACCGGATCTCGGTCTGCCGGTGCTCGTGGTGGACGACGAGATATACCGACATCCGCCTTCCATGCTGATCGCCACGGTCGACAAGTTCGCCATGATGGCCTGGCGCGGTCAGATACGAACACTGTTCGGAAGGGTCGATACGGAATGTCCGCGTCACGGCCTTCTGTGGCCTGGAGCCGATTGCAGCGGCACACATCGGAAGAAAGGGGCTCTCCCGGCGACGACGCCCCGTCCGGCGATGCCGATCCGTCCTCCTGATTTGATTATTCAAGACGAGTTTCATCTCATCGGAGGCCCTCTGGGTACAATGGTCGGCCTTTACGAAACGGCCGTGGATGAGGTCTGCACCTGGACGTTAGATGACAAAAGGGTCCGACCGAAAATCGTAGCGTCGACCGCGACCGTTCGCAAAGCGGACAAACAAGTCAACGACGTCTTCCTCCGTCGCGTGGCGGTATTTCCCCCACACGGCATAGACGTGGAGGACAATTTCTTTTCCGTTCAGCGCTCGATCGATATGAAACCCGGACGCCGGTACATGGGCATCTGTTCGCCCGGCAGTTCGCGTCCTGCCGTCCTCATTCGGGTATACGTGGCTTTGCTCACGGCCGCTCAATCCCTGTTCGAGCGATTCGGGCAAGCGGCCGACCCGTACATGACTTTGGTCGGCTATTTCAATTCGCTGCGCGAACTGGGTGGAATGCGTCGGCTCGCCGAAGACGACGTCCAGACCCGTTCCTATCGTGTCCAGAGGAGCGACGTGTCGCGACCGGGATTGAGCCAGCGCTCGGTTCGAAACGTCGACGAACTCACCTCTCGTGTTTCGAACAAGGAGATACCGAGAAAGCTCGACCAACTTGAAGTCAAGTTCAAGGCGACCTGGGCCAGAGGTGAAACCCGAGCAATCGACATCGTCCTCGCCACGAATATGTTGTCCGTCGGTGTCGACGTGAACCGGCTCGGTCTGATGGTCGTCAACGGGCAGCCAAAGAACACCGCGGAATATATCCAGGCCACCAGCCGTGTCGGCCGTGTCTTTCCGGGCCTGGTCTGTACGGTGCTGAATTGGTCCCGGCCGCGCGACCTCTCGCACTACGAGACCTTCGAGCACTACCACACGACTTTCTACAAACATGTGGAAGCACAGTCCGTCACGCCTTTCGCGGCCCGGGCTCTGGACAGGGGGCTGACAGGCACGATGATGAGTGTCGTACGTCTCGTGAACGACCCCTTGAATCCGAATCTCGGGGCCCAGACGCTGGACAACTCGGGGAGGCCGGAGGCCACCGCCGCGAGAAACGTGTTCTCGGACCGTGCCTGGAATGTAAAGGGCAAGGAGGCTCGTTTCCTTGCGGACACGATGGTGGCGGACCGCATCGATCGCTGGGTGAAGGAAGCGATCAAGGCGGGCAGAAGACTGGGCTACGAGACCGAGCGCGGTCAGGGAGACGTCGCGGCGCTCCTGAAAAAACCCGGTGCGACGGCCTGGGACGAATTCACCGTGCCGTTTTCGATGAGGGAGGTCGAACCCAGTGTCCGTATCGTCATGGACATAGCGAGACTCTCCGATCCTCCACAGTGGCGCGCCAGGGCTAGAGACGAGGAATGCGACGGAGGTGAGGAATGAGTACCTATCTCGTGGGGCAAGTCCGTCCGAGCCAGTTGCTCTGGACATACGGTCCAGGAGCGCTCATAGATCTTCCGAACCTGTCCGTCGTTACGATGGGTCTGGATTGGTGGGACATCAACCAATGCCTGCCGGTGGAAGAAGCCAGATTGTTAGCGGCGGTTCGCCGGGTGCTAGGTCCACAGGTCGAACGCCTGCGCATTCCTCCTTTCGTCCGTGATGAAGGGGCCAGCCCCATGTCGGCGGAGGGAAAGATCGGAGTGCCGGTCAGACCTTTTCCGAGATGGTTGCGGTGCGTAAAATGTCAATTGCTGGCGGAATACGATTCCGGTCTGTTCGACATCAAACCGGATCCGTATCGACCGGAACGGACACGTTTCATACATTCCAACTGCGAAAAAGGAAAAAACGCGGAAGCGGTTTCGGCCCGCTTTCTGTTGGTATGCAGGAACGGACATCTCGACGATTTTCCTTGGCACTGGTTCGTTCACGGTGGGCCCTCGAACTGTCGAGGCACGCTACGTTTCATCGAGAGAGGAGCGTCGCTCCAGACGGAGAACCTCTGGGTGAAGTGCGATGCGTGCGACGCCGCTCGATCGCTTGTTCAAGCGTTCGGTCGGGAAGCCCACCGGTATCTTCCGGCCTGCAGGGGAAGGCATCCGCATCTCGATATCTTCGACGCATCGTGCCAGGAAACTCCGCGGGCGGTCTTGCTCGGGGCGACGAACAGTTGGTTTCCCGTTTCCCTTTCGGCATTGGCCATCCCTCTGGAACGGAATCAATTGAGTCAGCTCGTACTCGACGGTTGGGAATATTTTTCGGACGTGGAGTCTGCAGAAGAATTGAAAGTGGTGATCAAGACCCTGGTGAAGAGTGGAAGTCTACCGGGAATCGAACGTTTCGATGTCGGAAACTTGTGGCGCTGTGTTCAGGAGCGTCAGGAAGGCAAAGGAGACGATACGGTAGTCACGGAGGGAGATCTCAAGATTCCCGAATGGGAGGTACTGACGGCACCCATTCCCCCTACCGACTGGCCGCAATTCATGAGTCGTTCGGAATCCCCACCCACCGGATACACGGGGAAGATCGCCGGCGTGCTGCTCCTGGAACGGTTAAGGGAAGTGAACGCCTTGATCGGTTATACGCGCGTCGAGGCTCCTGAAGAGACTGCTGACCCGGACGAGCGGCCTCCAATGGCAGCGTTGTCGCGCACACGCCCAGATTGGATTCCGGCTTGTGAGGTGAACGGAGAGGGAATATTCATCCGATTCGACGAGGAGGCGGTTCGAAGCTGGGAAGATACCCCTTCGGTAAAGCGCCGTAGCGAAAAACTGGAAGCGGGGCACAGAGGATGGCGAAGCGCTCGTGGGTTGAACCCAGATGAGGGTTATCCCGGTATCCGGTACACCATGATCCACACGTTCGCCCATCTCCTCATCCGGGAGATGGCACTGGAGTGCGGATACAACGCGGCCAGTATCCGCGAGCGCATCTATGCGAGTTCGGACCCCGATTCACCCATGGCCGGAGTCATCATCTACACGGCCGCCGCGGATTCAGACGGAACCCTCGGTGGGTTGGTGGAACTGGGAAAATCGGAGAACCTGGGCCGCCTCATCGGACAGGCTCTCGAGCGCGCAGCCATATGTTCTTCCGATCCGCTTTGTTCAGAGCACAACCCCAGCGCCGATCGCTCCCTGCACGTGGCATCCTGTCACGCTTGCACGTTCGTGGCCGAGACCTCGTGCGAACGGGGCAATCGATACCTGGACAGGGCTTTGCTCGTGAACACGTTCGAGTGCCGTGATACCGCTTTCTTCCAAAGGTGAGGCGAGGGAGATGAATGAATTGTGGCAGATCGTCGCGGAGCTCGGCATGGAGCTACACCCCGATCGCATTGCAGCCATCGCCTCGAAGATCGAGTCGTTGGGATCGATCGAACAGTTCGCTTTGGTCAAGCCGGTCTTCGGTCCCAATGCGGACAAGTCGATGATCGGCCGATTGGACGCGGCATGGCGTGAAGCCAAGCAGGTACGTCCCGGCGAGTTGGCCTCGGCTCTGCGTGGGGCTTCGGCAACCGCGGCGCTCCATGAACGGCGTGGTTCCGTTGAAATGGTGTGGACCGGCCCTTCTTCGGGAATGGTTCCCGTCCGGCATACAGAACAGGTGCTCTGCGAAGTCATCGAGGTCGCGCGCAATAGATTGTTCGTCGTGAGTTTCGTCGCGTACGAGGTTGCCACGATAATCAAGGCCTTGCAGGATGCGGTGGACCGCCAGGTCAAGGTGGATATCCTTCTCGAAACTTCGACCGACCGAGGCGGAAAAGTCACGGTCGATTCCTTCAAGACGATGAAGGCCAAGGTTCCCTCCGCGAACTTTTATATTTGGCATGCCGGTAGCGAGAAGAAAGGCTTCGCCGACTCCGTGGGATCGGTGCACGCCAAATGTGCGGTTTCGGACGGGAAGATGGCGTTCATCACCAGTGCGAACCTGAGCACTGCGGCCATGGAACGAAACATGGAACTGGGAGTCCTCGTGAAGGGCGGGCACCTGCCGGACGAACTCCATAGGCACCTTGAAGCACTCGTAGCGACGGAAACAGTGGAACGGGTTTGAATGGATACGGTAGACAGGCAAACGAGATCGCGAATCATGGCCAGCGTCCGACAGAGGGACACGGGCCCGGAGATGCGTCTTCGTCGTGCTCTCCATCGGCTGGGGCTGCGATATCGCCTGCACGACCGAAGGCTTCCCGGATCACCCGACCTCGTCTTCCCCCGGTTCAAGGCCGTTGTATTCGTGCACGGGTGTTTCTGGCATGTCCACAAGGGGTGCAAGTTCGCTACCGAGCCGGCATCGAGAAAGGACTTCTGGCGCGAGAAATTCGAGGCGAATAAAAAGCGTGACAGAAGGAACTACGATTCCCTCCTAGCCAGCGGATGGAGAGTGCTTGTCGTGTGGGAATGCGCGATAAAATTTGAAAAAGATGAGGAGCTCAATAAGTTGGGGAACACAGTGAGTAGGTGGCTGGAATCGACCGAACGATACGGGGAGGTGGGTACCAATGGCACTGTTGAACCTTGAGTTCACCGTTGATACACACATTCCGAAATCAGGCTCAATATTTGTTGATAGGCTGATGCAGTAATCTACCCGTCTTTTTAAAGAACAATTATCTCCCTTGGGAAGCGGTGTCTTACGAGCTTTCCCGCCTGATTGTACTATCGCCCAGTAACCGCGCGGAGGACGAGGGATTATTGTTTTTCCTGCAGATCCTGGCAAGCCAGACATCCGAAAACCCATATCTTTGTGCGAGCCTGGTTATCGGTTTTGACCACACCTGATCATAGAGTTCTTTTCGTGTCAGTTTTATAGTGCCCATAGCTTTGTTAAACTCGTTATGAAAAAGCACCTGTTCGATAAATGTACCATCCTATTTGATCGGGTTGATGTTAGCACTGGTAGCGTTAATTTTTATACCATTTTAACCTCGATTTTTGGCTCCTACGAAAATTTGTTTCCAGGAAACAAGCCATTTCCCGGGTAAATATAGCGAGGACCCAAAATGTAACAAGTCGTCGTGATATGCCTTAGACCAAGAGACAGGTATCAACCTCCTAATCTCGAGCTGTTTTGAATATGTCCTGATCAACAAGTGGTATACCCATTTGTGTTTAACGATAATTCTTGATGAAATTAAAGGGCTCTAGAAGGAGGACCTCTATCTAAAGCGAGATACGAGTCGAAAGAGAATACCTACAAAAGGCCCAATTCTATATTGGCTTCCTAAAGAAGGGAGCTATCATCAAGCCGGCAGGTAACGAGAGAATTTTCCCTGACGTTACCCATATGTTACCCGCTGACTTTATTAATCTATGTAGATTGGCTTGCGCCCAGCAGGATTCGAACCTGCGACCTTTGGATTCGTAGTCCAACGCTCTATCCAACTGAGCTATGGGCGCATGGAGACGATTGTGTGTTTATAGAGCGATTTGCTCCGGGAGTCAATAATGCT
>Ga0208195_1001862_pt1 | contig 21515 bp, 32 predicted proteins | sample AD_UKC077_MetaG_FD_184441 | JGI IMG/M metagenome (GOLD analysis project Ga0208195, IMG submission 184441) | Active sludge microbial communities of municipal wastewater-treating anaerobic digesters from USA - AD_UKC077_MetaG (SPAdes) (version 2) | ecosystem: Engineered > Bioreactor > Anaerobic >...
ATTCGTCTATATGCCATAATATTATACAATTTGATTCTTCTTTAGTGTATATTTTATTTAAATAAACATAATCTAATTTATTTTTAGAGACTGCTTTTTGAATTATAATATTAGGGATAGTTATATTATTTAAAAAACTTAATAAACAAGACATATATATATTTTTTATCATTAGTTTGTCTTTTACATATGGTGTTTCATTACATACTCTCTTAATAATTAAAGGCAGTATTTTAAAACTTGATTCCATTTCTTCTTCAATTCCATATCTATAATCAGATTGTATATCTGCTCTTATATTATTACTCATAGTTGTTACATTAAAATTTTTTTCAACTTCTGGCTGAATAATTTCAAAGAAAGTCTGCTTTTGATAATTTACTTTTAAAGGATAAAGAACGTTCTTTATATAGTTTAAGCAAGATTTTATTGGATTATTATTAGCTGGATCTTCTTTATATTTAATGTATTGATTCTTTAGTCTTAAATAAAATTGGCTTGCGGCATATAAAGCATAGCCATCATAATCTTCAAATTTTTGAAAAAACTTCTTTTTACACGCCAATGTATAACATATTAAATATAAATATTTAAATATATTTTCTTCTATTACTGGGTTTTTATTATTTTCTATAATATCTGGTATATGGGCATCTATATAGATAGCCATATCTGTGTATTTCATGTTGTGCGGTTTTGTATATAACATTATTATAATTCCTCTAATTATCTAAATTTCTTATTATGCTCTTTTGTATATTCAATCTCGCTTATTGTGTTATTCCCTATATAACCATTTTTTGTTAATTCACTTCTTTCCATAATTTTCTCCTAATTTATAGTACTTATTCCGTTAGTATCTTTCTCAACAACCATTTCATAGTCATAAGGAATAGATAATTCATTTGCGTGGTGGCTTATAATAAATAAACTTTCAACGTCTGTTAGTTCAGTTGAAATTAAATTCAACACTTTATCACACCCAAGGGAATCTAAATTGTCAAATATTTCATCTAATACTAATAAGTTTGAACTGAAATCTAAATATCTGCACATCATATCTCTAATAGCTAGTTGAGTAATAATATCAACTTTTTGTTTTTCACCACCACTTAGATTTTCGTATGGTTTTTTAGAAAAGTTAAGTTCAATATCATTCCCATTAAGTTTAATTTCAATATCATCTGTATTAAATACTTTTGAGCAATATTCTTTAGCTTTATTATTTATAAAATCAATAATGTTTATTAATAAGAAGCCTCTAAAATCTCTTTTAACAAGCGTATTCATTTTAGAAACTGCTGATAAATGTTCACTTAAATCGCTATTAACACCACTATTGTAAAATAATTTTTCGTCAATAGATATTAATAATTTGTTGGTTTCTTCAATCGAATCATTTAATCTTTTAATATTTAAGCCATAATTCTCTTTTTCAGATTCTAGTTTAGTTAATTCTATTTTTAATTTTGTAATTTCAGAATTAATTAAATCTATTTTAAGTTTTTCATTACTCGTAGTAGCAGATAAATCATTAATCTTCTCTTTTAAATCTGAGCTTTCTTTGTTGAATTTTTCATTTAATGCTTTTACAGACGCATTATACTCAGCAGTGTCTAAATTAATTTCAGAATTAAGTGAGTCTAATTGTTCAGAATAAAATTTTAATTCTTGTTCTTGTTTAGTTGTGTCTGGTTTTGAAGCGCCTGGAATCTTTTGCCCACAGGTTGGACACACATCTGTAATTGATTTTAATTTATTTATTTCAGATTTAAGACTAAATATATTATTACTTAAAACTGATTTTTTAGAATTAAATTGGCTACTAATTTCATCGTGGTCAATCCTATTTAAATCTAATTTTTTAAAATTTTCTTCTTTTTTTTCATTATACTCTGAATTTAATTTTTCTAAATCATTAGTATGACTATTATAGTTATTAGTTAAAATATCTTTTTCTGATTCTTTTGAAATTAATGCTGTGTTTTTATCATTAATTGAAATATTTAAAATATCGCATGGCCCTACATTATTTAATTCTGTTTTATAATTAATTAATCTTTGATTTGTTAAAGATTTTTCTGTTTCTAATTTTAGAGTTGAATCTTCATTTTCTCTAATTTTATTAACTAATTCATCTAATCTTTTATCTATTCTTAATTTAATATCTTGAATCATAAAATCAGATTTGGATAATTTTTCAAGCATCTCTTTTCTACCACTTGGAGTATTACTAGAAAATTTAAAGGGAAGTCCTTGACCTAAAATAATTACACTACCTATTAATTGAGATGTAATGTCAGGCAAAAATTGATCTAATAGTTGTTGGGACTCTCTTACACCTTTCCCTGATTTATCTTCTCCATTAATATATATTTTAAGGTCTGTACCTAATTTTTTATCGTCTTTACTTCTTAATAATCTATATTTAACACCATTTACATTAAAATATAAATCAACATAACAACCATCATCAAATTGAATATTAGGTAAATTGGAATGTAATCCTTGAATAGTCTCACCAGTTAAAGCAAAACAAATAGCGCTAACCCAACTTGATTTTCCACTACCATTACTTTTGGCATTATCTTCCATTTTACGATTAATTCCAGAAACTAAAACATAACCACGATTATCTAATTTAATCTCAGCATCTCCATAACTAAGAAAATGATGAATAAGTATTTTTTCAAAATTTAATTTAAGCATCTCTATTATTACCTTTTTAAATAATCTCTTAATTCAGTATAAGTATCTTCATAAATGATAGCTATTGGTCCATCACTAAATTTAACTTCATAATAAATAAAAGGCTTTGGCTCGCCCCACTCACTTTGCCCCATACCTTCAACTGGTACAATAGCTATAATGTCTTTTCTAATAATTGCTTTACTTAGAAAAATGTAAATTTCTTCTTTCATAGTTTAATTTCCTTTACATATAATAACAAGCTCTTCTTTTAATACCTCTGAGGCCCCAAGAGTATCTAATACGAAATTACTAAATTGTTCTAAATGGTCTACAGTATGTAAAACTTGTTCTTTTCCTTCTTCCACCTTTAAATCATTTTTAAAGATAGTAATGCGGTGGCTAATAATATCTTTATCGGTTGAAACAATTAATTTTAATTTTTCCACTAAACTCTCTTCACATTTAAAATTAACTATATTATTTTTACTCAAAAGTAATTTTAAAGATGCTCTCTTTAAATCTTCTTCTGTGTCTATTTGGAATTTATAAAAATTAAATGCATGTGGATTTACAAATGATTTTAAATGTAACGTTTCTGTGTCTAATATAAAAGCACAATGTTGATATTTAGAAGCATCTTCGCTAAAGTTTTGTCCTGTCAAGTTACCCAAATTAATTCCTTTTTCAGAAAATTGAACACCATTATGTAAATGACCATTTAAGAACAAATCACAACTATTATCTATATCCTCTTTATCAAAACCCTCTTTACTTTTAAATACTCCGTATTGAATACCTTTAACATCATTATGCGAAAAGATTATTCTTGGTTTATCATTTCCCATAACAACATATTCTTGTAGTTTTTTTCGATTTTCTTCTAGAATGTAAGGTAAAAATAAAATATTTAAAGATGGAACAAAGGTTGGTTTTGAAATAATTTCAAAACCATTTTTATTATAAAAAGTATCCGTTGAAGAATAATTTAAAGCTGCAACATTTGATTCATGATTTCCAATAAGAAAGTAATGTTTCAAAATATTCCATTTGATTTCTTTTAATGCTGAAATTTCTTCAGCTGTTAATTCTGGCTTATCAAAAAAGTCTCCTAAGCAGACTACAGCATCGCAATTCTCTCTTACGGCTAAATCTTCTGCCCAGTTGACACTTTTAATAAGATTCTCTAATCTTGTAGAATATTTATCTCCACGGCTTCTAATTATTGAACTATATTGGCTCCAATGGCAATCTGTATATAGTAAATATTTCATATTAAATTAAAATGGCAAAACTTCTAAGCTTGCAACAGAATCTCTTTGTTCTTTTAATTCATCATAAAATTTAATTGCATCTGATAAAATAGAATCATATTTTTTTACAATTTTTTTCTTTGCTTTTTCAAATGCTCTTGAAGTAGCTAATTTCACCCCATAATCTAAATCAAATTCATCCTCATCTAGATTACAAATAGCCCTACCTGTTGTAACAAAAGGAGCTTTAAATACAGGATCTAAAACCTTTACTTCTACAATGACTACTTTTCCATCTCTTAAAAATTTTTTCCCAACAATTTTTAATGTTTTTTTCATAATTGTTCCTTTCTTTAATTTCTTATTGAATTATTATACAATTTTTTTATTGTATTTATATAATATTGCAAATTAAATACGAAATTAAGTCTTCATTTTCAATATCTAAATTTCCAGATTTTACTTCATTATCTATAGAAGTTAAGAATTCAAATATTTTAATTAATTCTTCATTTTTATATTTTCCGCAATTATATCCTATTGCTTTAAATTGATTATAAGTTAATCCTAATCCTTCAGGTGTCGGCTTTATACCCATTTGAATATTAATTAAATTAAGAAAATTTTTAAGAAGCAAAGCTATTAAAGCAAATGCATCTACATCTAATTTTTCAATACAATATAATATCTCTTTTATTTTAGAGAGGTTTCTTTTCATAATAGAATTAGTAAAATCAAATATATTTAAAGTATTTAAATCACTATAACCATCACCCTCATTTATTAATTTAAAAATGGTTCTTTGAGATTCTTTAGGAAATATTTTAATTTTATTAGATTCATTTTCCAATCTATATATATCTTTTTTAGTTATATCAACTAACCAATCAATTTCTTCTTCCTTAAGTCCAGGCAACTTAATTGACATATAATCCTTTAAATGCCAATCTGCTAATTTAGAAATGGGTACATATTCAACAGCTATATCCTCGCTAATTTTATTACATACAACTATTAGATTGTTTATAAAATTAGGAATATTTTCTTTTAGCTCATCTATATCTAATATATATAAAAATTTATCATATTCAAAAGAGTCTAAGTCTATTTCATTTATACTATTAATAAAAAATTTATTTTTATTTTTAAACTTAGCTATTTCATCTATATATCTAAAGCATAAATATTTATTATCTTCATACTTAAAAATTAAACTATTATCAGATAAAGTCCTGTCTAAAATTTGGGCTTTTAATGTTTTATTATCCATTTCTCATTAGTCTCCAAAGTTTTGTTAAATAATTTTCTAAAAATATTTTTTTATTAACTCTATTGTCTTTTAATTTTTTAGATTCATTTATAGTTAAAATATAAGCACTATATATTTTTTTATCTTTAGTTTCTATATATTTATTAGATATTTCTTTAGTTAGAAAATCAATAAACATATCTACATCGTACTTGTCAAATTCATCTTTGTAATTAAATTTATCAACCAAAGTAAGTGTATTTGGATAATTAGCTTTACTTATTTTATCTATAATAGTTTGAGTTAATTCTATCATTCCTTCAATATTTGAGTAGTTTAAGTTGATTATTTTGCCAGGAGTTCTTATACTATTTAATATTAAATCCTTAGGCATATCATCAGTAATAAAAGAAGATAATTCTTCTTTAGTGTAATTATTTAATTCAAAAGAAACACACCTATTAATTATAGTATTTAAAACATTTAATTTAGTTTCTGCTATAATAGCTATAAATGCATTTATAGGTGGTTCTTCTAATAATTTTAAAAGAATGTTTTGTTTCTTCTCAAACAATGAATCTAAATCAATTAAATACAGTGTAGGAGTAGTATTTAAATATATTTCATTTATAAAATCTAATTCTACATGTTCACTCATATCCACTAGGTTTAAATTTAAAAGATTAGATATATAACTAACTAACAAATGTCTTCCACTTCCTTTTTCCCCTAGCAATATAAAAGATTTAGGAAAACTATCTATTGTGTAAGAATTTATCTTTTCTAGTAATTTATTTTGTCCTATAATGTTAGTCATTATTTCCCCTCAGCACAATTAATAAGCATTACTTGAATAGTAGTTTTTATGTTATCATCATACTTAATAATGTTTTTAATCTCTAAAATCTTACTAATTAACCATTTAAAGTATTTTCCACTATTTTCAATTCCAGTAACATATTTAACACATCTTGGGCTTCCTTCAATTTGTTCTAAGTAAGAAGGAATTTTAGTAATATTAATATCTTTAAATAAACAATATTTACAAAGATCTAAAGTAAAACTTAAATATTGGTTTATAAATAATTTTAAATCTTTACCCTCATTATATAAATTATCAACAGTAGTAAGGATTCCTTTAGCATTATTATCTACAATATCATTAGTTAAATCGAAAAATTTATTGTAAGAAAAATCTCCTAAACACCCTAAAACATTTTCAATATTAACATTAGGGTTATATTTAATACATGTTTCTAGATTTAAAATAGCATCTCTCATTCCGCCATCAGCTAGTTTGGAAATGTGGTCTATACCTTCTTCAGTATAATCTACTCCTTCTTGAGAACAAATATATTTTAATCTGTCTTTTATAACAGTATCAGGAATTTTAGTTAAGTTAAATCTCATAACTCTATTTAAAATAGTGCTTGGGATTTTTTCTGGGTTAGTAGTACAAAAAATAAATATGGTATAAAATGGAACTTCTTCTAAACATTTAAGAAAAGCATTCCATCCTGCAGTTGTAATCATATGAACTTCATCAATAATAAATACTTTATAGTCAGAATCTAAAGAGCGTTCTTTTGAAGATTCAATAATAGTTCTTACATTATCTACTCCATTATTTGAAGCAGCATCAATTTCAATAGGATAGCCTTTACCCTTATTAATTTTATTAGCAAAAATCTTTGCTAAAGTTGTTTTCCCCGTTCCTGTAGGGCCAGCAAATAAAATAGTATTTGAAAATTGGTTTAATTCAACCATTTTTTCTAATATTTTAATTATATAATTTTGAGAGCAAACCTCATTAAATTCTTTTGGTCTATATTTAACAGCTAATGATTGCATAAACTAATCCTTTCATATTTATTATACATTTAAGTTAATTCAGATATAATTTCAATTTCATCAATTGGAAGCCACCCACTAAAAAATTCATTTATATCTGTTTGGGTTTCATTATTAAAAGCAATTCCATTTACTTTAATCATTCTAGCCATTATTTGACAAACATCTACTTTATAATAATTATGAGTGGGAATTATACCATTATTCCAATTTGCAGCTAGAGTAGAATTTGGACTAGGATTTAATAATGAATCTTTAATTTTTAAAATATAGTAAGAACCTACTTTTATTTTAATTCCAACTCTTCTTTTAATGAAATATTCATTAGTATCAGGATTAAAATTTGTAGTATCTGCTACTTGACATTTTTTTAATTGTTCATCAATTATTTTACTCATCTTGTCTCCGTGATATAACAAGCAGCCAAATCAGCCATATGAAGCAATACAGCTAAAGGATATTTATTATAAACAACACTAAGCTCATCTTTGGCTGAATCCCAACTCATTCCTGCATGATGATGAAGTATAGAAGTACTTTCTTCTACACTTAAAGGGAAGAATGTATGAATCATAAATTCACTATTTTGTTCATGGTTACCATAAATAAATCTGTCTTCTGGCTCTCTAACTTTATATTCTTCTACTTGAATCCATTTACCAGTTTCGTCTTTAACATTACGTTGGTAGGATTCATAAAAGTTTGCTTTAGCAATATCATGAAGTAAGGCTACAACTTTTAAAGAATCCTCAGGATATTCAACTCCAAACTGTGGTACCAATTTAATTAAACTATCATAAACATTTAAGGAATGTTCGCATAAACCACCTTCATAAGCACAATGATATTTAGTTGAGGAAGGTGCTTTAAAGAAATCTGATTTATCAAGCCACCTCAATAGTCCTTCAATATCTGCCCCTTCTGTTTTTATAGACTTAATTAATTCTATAAATCTTTCTTTATTTTGTTGAATTTGTTCTTGTGTAATAAATTTTTTCATTATTATATCTCCTCTCTCTCTAATGGAGTGTGAGTTTTTATTAAACTTTTAACCTCAAAACCACCATCTAAAAGAGCTCCTTCTTCATAAAAGTGGTTTGAATACATTTGATGTACTATGCCTGTTTCAATTTCTAATACTGAATAAATATATTTTTTCATATTATTTTACTTCCTTTTTAAGTTTTCTTACCTTACTTGTTCTTCTTTTAATTTGCGTTTGTTGTGCCAAAGATTATCACTTTTAACCATATTTTCTTTTCTAAAATCAAATAAGTTTCCATTTAAGTGTTGCCAACCTTTACCATAACCTAATAATCCGGATAGCCCAATTGAATGCCATTTTCCATCAGTTGTTCGGTATCTATGACAAATATGTTTGATATCATTAAGATGAGGGTGAGCTGACCAAGAATACATATTTACTTTTTTAACATCGCAAGTATCAATAATAACTGTTTCAGGTGGAAGATTTCGAGTTACAATATATGTAACATCTCCATGTTTAATGTAAGTATTTAATCTTGGTGAATATTTTTTCTTTGGTGCATTATTCATTTTTATTATTTACCTCTTTGCTTTCTTTTAGCAATTCTTTTTAGCTTTGCTTTTTTACGCTTTGCCTTAATCCTTCTTTTTCTTTACGCCTATATTATATATTATTATTTAATATTAGTCTACCATTGATTTATATTTGGTTATGACTACATCGTATAAATCATCAATACCTTTTTGGTTACCATCAACTACAATATAAGGTACATTTAGACTATCTAATAATACTTTCATATCTTTGTCTATTTGTTTACATTCTTCTTCAGTTTGATTTCTACCTTTAGGATTAAATGGTTTAACTCTATTTAAAAACACATTTATGTTATTATAACTATTAAATGTATTAATTATTAAATTGTCAAAGCTATTATCTTCATTAAACTTATATTTTTTATTAAAGTAATAAGAAATTAGTAATGGGCAATCAGTTACAATAATTTCTACTTTTCTACTTAACTTATAGAGTCTATATTGTTGTTCTCCAAACACATAAATTGAATTAGATAAAGCTACTTGTCTTTCTTCCCAAGTTAATTCTTTAGCAAATTCAGTAGCCATTTCACAATTAATGTTGTCTAACTTTAATTTACTAAATAAACCAGCCATAGTGGTGGTTTTACCTGCACCAGGCCCAGCAAAAATATTTATAACTAGTGATTTATTCATTTTATTTTTTTCCAATTTAGTATTAAAACATCTACATATCCAGCTTCACTTTTAATATAGTCAATAATGAGGCCAATGTCTGAGTATCTTTTAATTTTTAATTTTAGATTAATAATAATATTTCCAAACCCTTGCTTCCCATCTTTTTGTGTAAACCAATAAACGACATAATAAGAATTTTTATATTTCATAATTATTCTCCTTTTTTCATTAAATATTCAGGTGACACTGCCTTAAAGGAAATCTTACCATCTAAACTTCTAATAACCCAACCTTCTCTTAAAACAGTTGGATTAAGAGTTGCAGGTCCAGTTGCTTGCTTTAATATTTCATTAACAGTATCTGGTAAAATGTAACTTGAATAAATAATTGGAACCCATGGAATACCATATGCATCTAAAATAGTTCTTCCATCTAATGAACCAATTCTACCATTGTCGCTAGTAATAAAATTAAATGCTCTGAAATCAAGTTCTTTCATTTTTAGTGGATTACCTTGCCATTTAGGTCCGAATGATTCTCCTTGAATACATACCCAAGTTAAATTTTTGTTTTTATTTAAGTAATCTTTTAATGCTTCTTCTATTTTATATTTTTCTGCCATTAACCAATAAATATTATCATTACCCTGATAGACAGCTGTCTTGTCTGGAAATACCCTTCTGTTACGAGAGCATACATAAAACTCAAATTTCTTACCTTTTCTTTCAAGTAAGAATGTTGTTGAAGTTCCATCAAGCTTTTCTGTTACAATAAATGGTTCTTTATTAGTTAAAATTTGAGGCATATTTTGAACACGTTCTTCATCAGTTGGGCTAATAAATTGTTTTGGGAATGCGGTTTTTTCATTTCCTTTTTTCTTACCAAATAATCTTTTTAATAAATTTCTAAACCAAGCATGTCTCATTAATTTTCTAACAATACGATTATTAAAGAACTTTCTATGTCTTGCTTTGAAACTACTAAAATTAGATTCTGCAATATCAGATGGTGTTTGTTTACGAGCATTATCTTCTATTACTGCATAACTGATTTTAAGTTTTTCAGTAACTGGAGTATCAACAGCTAAGTCACCTAACTCTGGAAATAAACTTAAAGGCAAAGCAAGTCCTTGGCTAACAACGCCGAACTTACCTAATTTAAATGTCTTAACTTTATAATGTTTTGAAGCTAAAAAATCAAAGACAGGATTATCACTTGGAACCAATGAATCGATTTCAATGTAAACACATTTGTCTCCTTCTTTAAATTCACCTTTTTTAGCAATTAAGTCCCATCCTAAGACATGAACTTTTTCAATGCTATCTGCTCCTTCAATTGGTTCAATATTATGAACAGTCTGAATATAAGCTAATTCTCTTTTTCCGTTTACTAACATAACTTACCTCTTATTTAATTGAAACTACAACATAATTTATTTCTGTAATAAACATTGAGCTAATTTCAATTACTTCTTTCTCCAGAAATGCCTCTGGTATTTGAGATTTATTTATCCCTATTCTTATATCATTATTATTATCTGCCATAATTATAAGGGCACTAGAAATAATATCTTTTATATCTTTTAACTTTAACATAATTCAATCATAGCATTCCTTCCACACCTATAGTGTTACATAAGTTTAATTTCTACTTTTGCTAAGGATTTATTAGTAAAGATTTTAAAATCTGCTTTTTCATATTGAGTTGATAGATAATGTTCTGAATTTTCATCAAATCTAATAACACACTTTTTCATTTGATTTACCTCTCTAACTTAATTATAATATATATCAAATAAAAAATCAAATAAAAAGTTGATTTAATTATTTATTTTTCTTCTTCAATAAGTTTTTCAACTAAAAATTTCATCAATTTTTCATCAATAATAAAATAATTGGGTTGATTAGGACCAAAGTTAAATGCAACGCAACTATTTGAAAGTCTTTGAGTGAATCTTTCTTCTTTATTTTTAGTAATCCACTCTTTTTTTATTGAAATAGATTCTTTATCTGTCATGCAAGTTTTACATTCAATAAGGATTGAAGCTTCTTTTTGTACACAATCACCTTTTCTAAATAATCCTGCACCTGAATTTGATTGTTGATAGGCATTTAATAATTTACAAACAGATTTTTCTTGAATGTCGCTATAGTATCTAGTTGTTCCTTCTTTTGCCATCTTTATATTACCACAATTCCTTTTCTTTTGCGTCTGATTCAGGCTTATCTAATTTATCTCCATGATATAGTGCATCACATAATCTATTATATATTAATTTATTATGTTTTGAATATCTTTTCCATGTAGCCATCATTTCACCTTTTAATAAAGACACAACTTTTTTACTAACATTATTGTTATATAGTGTTCTTACAGGAATATGACTCCATGTTAATTCATAATAAGGAGCATCAGAATTTTTAGCTAATTCTTGTTTAAAACAATCTTCACATAAAAATAAAATATAATCACTAGTTATATATTTTGTTGGCTTACCACATTTAATACAAACTAATTTTGATTTATCTTCATAATATTTGATGATAGATTCAAGTTCATCTAAAATTGAATTTGGTACTCCAGCATCATACCATCTAAGTACACCCCATTTTTCTTTTATTTCTGTAATACGATATTTATTTACGTAACGTGCTTTCTTTAAACATTTTTTAATCTTTTCACACATTTCAATACCAAAATTATTTCTCCAACCCTCATGCATAAAATCTAATTTTGTATAAGTATAATCATAATCTTCTGGAACATTATCATTCTCTCTATTTCTAGGAAGTAAAAAAGGAAATTGTTTAATTAGTTTTTTATTAGTTTTAATTTTTAATTCTTTAACATCCATTCTATAGCTCTCTTTCTTTTAAACTTTCAAGTACCTTATCAGGATAATGAGACTTAATAGGACCATATTTTTTCTTTTGCCCAATTTTAAGTAATTGCCCTACATGAGTAAAACAAAATAAAAATGGAGGTAGATGAGTAACAATATCATTATGATTTCTTACTACTTCGTAATTTTCCCATCTTTCTTTTAGTGCTTTCTTAACTCTAAATCCATGATAAAATCTAGGCGATTCAAACCCAACTCCATAAATATTTTTTCTAATATCTGGGCGATTGAACCATACACATTCGTGGCAAAGACCACTTAATGCACCCCCATGAGAATAGCCAACTGTAATTATATTATTAAATTTATAATCTGGAGTATCAGTAAATTCTTCTTCATTATACCATGTTCTTTTAATATAAGGAGACTTTAATTCTGTTATTTTAGCTATTACAATATCTTGAACTTCTTTCCATGCAGCTAAGAAGCCGCCATGAACCCTAAATGTAATTTCCATTTCTTTATAAGGCTTCTTGAAAAACCAGAAGTTTCTAAACCAATCTGATATAGAATTACTTCCTTCAAAATAAATAAATAGTGTATCTCCTTTTTCTACAAAGGCATAATTTACACTATCTCCTGCTTGCTTATAATTAAACCTATAAGCACACTTTCTAAATAAATCGCTTAAAACTAATTTTTCCATTTATCATACTCCTTAAGCATCATTATGTTTTGATTCATCTTCAATAACTTCATACCCAGCTTTTTCGAGTGCTTTTTTATGTTCTTCTAATACTATATCTTCTTGAATTTCACTTATATATTGTGCTTCTTCTAATGTTAGCCAATATGGATAAGCATTACCTAATTGCGCATTTCTAGATGAGTATTCAACGCATATAATGCTGTCTTTATCATCTGCGCTATACATTATAACTATATAATTAGCTTTGATTAAAAGCTGGATTTGGCGGCTTATAGACGAGTATAATTCTTCATCACTGCCGAAAGTTTTTTTAGTGAATATTATTCTATTAACAGTAGTCATATTATTCTCCTTTTAAAAAACTTTTAGCAAATCTATAACCTGTATAGCTGCTTTTACTAATACCTCTTGAACAAGCACAATCACCAATCATATATAAACCTTTAGAAGTAGTTTCAAAAGTTCTATAATTTAAAGTTGGTGTTTTTCCACTTAGTTTAGTTTCAGGATACAAATATTTAGCTTGACTTAAATCTACTAATTTACTCAAACTAATTATAAAATCTTGTAAAGATAAAATGGCTTCTTTTGGATAATAATTTTCTAATTGTGGAAACCCCTCTAATAATTTTCTACGAGGAAGTGGATTTACAGTATTATTACCAAAATTATCATCCTTCCATCCCTCTATACTATTTATTCTTTTCATTAAATCAATTTGGTCTTCTTTTGTTTCATATTGATTTAACCCTTCTATTTCGCACATAATTCCATAATTTACTGTTTTATTATTTGGGTCAAGTTCTTTAAAAGCATGGCCATTAAAGCAAGTAAATCCTTCAACAGCTTTTTCAGCACAAGTATGAGCATTACCGGAGTTACAACAAAATGTTCTAACCCTAACTTTTATGTCTCCATAAGAATATTCTTTAACAAATTTAAAATCATAATTTGCTTTAATAATACTTTCATATTGGGGATTAATTATATCTTCAACTCTAATTCCTAATTGAAAAGCTCTTGGTTTTGACCTTAATTTAAATTTTTCAATTACTCTACTTGGTAAAGTATTCTTTTGGCCTGTTGCTAAAATTACTCTTTCTGTTTCTATAATAGAATTATCTTGTAAACTTAATTTGTAATCATATTCAGAACCATCAATATCTAATACTTCTGTTTCAAATTTAATTTCAATATTTGGTTGAGATGAAATGAAATCTTCCATTTTTTCATAAATGGCTCTTCCACATTCTGTTCCTATATGGCACGTTTTATGAGTATTCCATTCTAAAGTAGAATCTTTAGTATCGTACCCATTTGTAATATTCCAATTTAAAATTTCTTTATTATGAGTTTCTTGCTTAAATCTATTAAGCGTTTCAAGCATTTTTATATCAAATTTATCTAATGATTGTTGTGTTAAACCTGGAATTGTACCCCCAACGTCTAATGCTGAACTAATCTTTGAATCGCTCCAACACCCAGCTCCTGCCCACCCAGAAATTACTTCATTCTTTTTTCTGATTTTAGTGGATTTACCTTTTTCAATTATCAGTATTTTTCCTTTATATTCTTTCTCAATTAATTTTAAGAGAGCAAATATTGTGGAAGGGCCTGCTCCTATAAATGTTAAATCATATTTCATTGTATTTAATACCTTTATTAACCTTGTTCCTTTGCTAAATCAACATTAAATCTTTCCTCAACATTAATTCCTAACATCTGTTCAAAAGAAATAATATTTGGGTCATCAGTTTTTTCTATCTTTTCATACACTTTATCATACAATTTGTGCCACAAATCTTTATGCTCCTCAAAATAAGGTTTTAAATTGGCTTTGCCTCTAATCTTAGATATAACTTCACCTGTATCTGGGTCTAATATACTATAAGAACCTTGAACACTATTATCAATAAACCCTAATTTTGTTGCTACTTCAATTGTATCCCAAAGAAGATCAATTCCTTTTTTATAATTTAAATGGCATCTACCTAATTTTCTATCCCAACGGCAAAATTTTGTTTTTATAACAGCCATTTCAATAACATGACCTGCAGGAGAAACTGCATCTTTACCCTTTAATATATTATCATTATCATCAAAAAATTCACCTACTTTAAATCTTAATCTTAATGAGCAAGCTCTTTTAAAATATGTTCCACCTGGTGTAACATCTAATTGACCATAACCACTTATATTCTGAATTAAACCATTAATTCCAATAAATGTACATTTATATTTATTAAACACCCCAGTCATTCTTTTTACGAAATCGCCTAATGGTTTTGCTAAACCACCCATATCTTTTTGCTCAAAAGTAGATGTATTTGTTTGTTGAGGAGCAATAGCTGTCAAACTATCAAATATTACTAAACCAATTTGTCCAGAAACAACAATTTCTCTAACCATATCAAATATTTGTTCTGCACTTTGGCCTGTTGGGGTTACTCTAATTGTTTGAATATCTTTATCATTCATATCGTAACCAGTTGAAGTTAAAGCCCAACCTGGGTCAGCTGTTCCTTCAGCATCAACAAATAAAATATGTTGTCTTTCTTCTTCAGGCTTTTTCTTTTCTTGACGAATATGGTTTGCGGCTATTAAAAAAGCCCCTGTTGTTTTACCACTTGATTCTGGGCCGCTTAATTCACACCAAATCCCTTTTGGGATTCTATTATAAGTACAAAAATCAAATCCTGGTGTGCCTAAGGATAGAAAAGAAGATTTTTCTCTTTCTTCTACCCCAATTTTTACAACTGTATCTTCGTATTTTTTATTAATTGATTTTAAAATACTTTTTAAATCTTGTTTTTCTATCATTATTCTTTCCTCTCAAATGTAATTCCGTGGATTATGATGTATTTAAACTTTTTGACTTCTTCTTCAATGTGAGAATTTATATCAATTTCAACTGAATCATGTCTCAAAACTATTTTCTCACATTGAATGTATAATGTGAGAGGCATATTAAATGTGAGAGGCCTATTAACCTCTGATAATAATATATAATCATTTAGATCAATTATATTTACTTCTTTTTCCATTTTATTAATACTCCTTTTCTACTAAATCTTTAATTATTTCTAAACTATATTTTTCTTTTAAAAACTCTAAAAAATTAGGGTTAGTCTGAAAACTTAAAGTGTCTATTTTATTTTGCCACCATTTATTTTCAAAATCTTTAATAAACTCTTTTGCTCCAGGTTCAAGATAATAATTTAGAGATTCATAATCTTTATTAAATTTTTCTTTGAATAAAAATTCTTTAATGTCTTCCATATTTATTTCTAAATAATAGTCATAAGTCCATCCATCCCACTCGTTTATAAATTCATCTACATCTGCTTGTTCCCATTTATCCATTAAATTATAGTTATATTTATAATGGCATTCAAAATAATCCCTTAAATCATCTTCACTAAAGGCACAACCTATACAAAAAGTACCCATTATTCTTCTCCTCTTCTAGTATAAGTAGAAAAATTCATTTCTGTTTGTCTTCCACTTAATATTTTTCTAATAGTACTCAACATGTCTTGAGCTGAGTTTATTTTATTTTTTAATGCTTGATAAACGTGCTCATAGATATTAGCTACAACAGACTCATATTGGGCGCCTAATTCTGCTTTAGCGACTAATTCAGCTACAGTTGTTTTATTTTTTCCTGTAGTAACTTCTTTAACTTGATTATCTAAATATGTTTTTGAGTAAATTTCTTTAGCTGCTGATTCAGACATATCAGAGAAAATACTTGATTGTTCTAATTTTTCTTGCATAAAATAAAGCAAATTAGATAATTCTAAAAAATATTTTTCTAATACTTCTGTGGGGGCGTTTTCTGTTTTAATACACTCAACATATAAATCAGCCATAAAATTATCTAAAGATTCTGAATATTGTTTAAGTATTTTACTACAAATATTATTAAATTCTTGGACGTTTTTTTCAGTATCTTCTATTAAAGAATTTACTTTTTCCATATTGGCTGAATTTAATAGCGAATTAGTTTTCATTTATTAGTCTCCTTCTTCTGTCTCCATTAATATACAATAATTTGAGTCTAAAAACACACGTTTTTTAGTAGAAGGAACATTAAAATATTTATAACCATCTTCATCTATTGTTCTTATATTAATTGATTTTTTTCCATCTTCTTTCATTTTAGTAATAGAAGATATTGGAACATAAATTACTTTATCATGGTCTATAAACCAAATAACAACACCAGCCCTAACTCCTTTTTTACCTACTTTTACAAGTAAATCTTCATATTGAGTAAGATTAGAAAAAGGAAAAGTATTTCCTTCTTTAGATTTACATTCTATATAAAAAATATATGGATAAAAGTAGGCAATAAAATCACTTATATTGCTTATACGCCAACCTGAGGTTGAATCGTATAAACGGTCTATTGTAGCTTCTGGACCTAAAGATTTTGTAAAGTCCGCCTTAAATTTATCTTCAAATGCTTTTCCTCTATTATACGCCATATTTGATTATATTACTCTTCTTGTAATTTCAGGTATAACATTTTTAATTTGTCCCCTACAAATAACAATAGCTTGATTATTTCCAAAATTAATTGTAATTTGAGGTTCAATACAAGTTTCTAAGATTGTTTTTAAAGAATCCAAATTAAGTGTCATTGAATATTCTTCTTCAACATTACTCCCATTTCCTGATTTTATATTTTCAGTACTTCCTTTATTACTAATACAAATCTCATCCGAATTGCACTTAAAGTCTCCAAGTGGGAAAGCGTCTTTCTTATCATTAAATAAAATTAATCTATTAACTGCTTGTAATAATTCTTCTGTATTTACAATTGCACTATAATTAAATGTTCTATTAGCTAATCCTCTAATTTTTTCAACAGGCACTTGTGCTAACAAAGAATCATCACTTGGGAGAATAGCTGTTAAAGATATAGCAGGAGTTTCAAATAAAACTTTAGTTTGGACAATTGATTCTGAAATTGCATCATAACCTAAAGTAAATTTAACTAGTGAATTTTTAAATAATTTAAATAATTTAACTAATCTATTATTTAATAGTATTTTAACTGGTTTTTCTAACACAAAGTTGTTTACACAAGCGCCTGTAGTAAATGTAATACATCCTTCTTGGTCTAAGTAATAAAGTTTTTGAACTGGCTTAGCGATGCTTGTTTTAACTAATTCTTTACTATTATATTGTAAAATATTATTTAAAATTTCTCCGCTTATATTCATATCAAGAGTTTTATTTAAAATAGTAATTGGGGGTAGAATTAACATTTCATTATTATCAAAAATAAGAGGTAATTTATAATTGCCATTTGCTTTAACTGCCATATAATTTTCACGAATTGTAAGTTCAATTTCGTCTGTAGTGATAGCAGCAATTAATTTTAAGAATAAGTTTGCGTTTACAGTAGCGTGAAAATCTTCTTCATGCTCTAAGTCAAACTTAACAGTAGCAAAATATTCCTTATTTGTGACATTTAATAACAGAATTCTACCTTCTGTTTTAAGTTCTAGATTTTCATTTAAATTAGATACTTCTGAGTTATCAATTGCTGATAAAATAATAGCACAATTATTTTTAAATTCTTTTGTTTTTAATATCATTTTATTATTCCTTTACTATTTCACAAATCAAATTATAGGCTTGATTTAATCCTTTACGATATAATCTAAATTCTTTAAAATGCATTATATCAGCTTCAAAAAATTCAAAATTATCTTCTAAAGGTGTATTTGCAACATTAATTGCAAAATAACCACTTTGAAATAAACATCCTGGTGAGTCAATTGATTCAATGTAATAAATGTCTCTTGTAATCCAAGCACCATCATGAAGCTTAACACTAATTAACCAATCTTCTATATTGCTTGTTTCAATGAAATCTCTTGGATCATCTGATTCAATCATTAATCTTTCTCCTTTTTTCATATTATTCCCTAATAACAAATATGAATATAAGATTTAATAATTTCTTTTTCAATTTCTTTCATTATTAAATCATATGATTCTTCAGTTAATTCTTTATAGTCTCTTTCTAAATTAATAGTTCCATCTCTATCTTGAATTATTTTTTTACCTTGAATTGCATATAAACTAGGCAAACAAGTATCGGCTGACCTTAATCTATCCCAAACATCATTACCCAAATTTAACAATTCACCTAAATTATACCAAACACCTAAAAAGTGGATTTCTTTTTTAGAGTTTTTAAATATATGATATAGTTCTTTTCTATTACCCTTTGGTAACCAAGTTGATGTAACTTTAGGAATACTAATAACATCTATATCATCCATTGAATCTAATTCCTTAAAATTTTCTTCCCATTCTTCAAAATTATTTCCATGACAAACAACTTGAAGCTTATATTTACCAAATAATCCTTCTGCTTTTATCCATGCAATTGCTTCTTTTGCTTGTTTAATAGTAGCTTTACCATCTTTAAAAACGTCTGGTAAAATAATTTCATCAGCATTTACTTTTTCAGCTGCTTCCAATAGTCTTTTTGTTGTCAAAGCCCCACCTAACTCAATAAGTGAGTTATCTAATATTTTATAAACTTCAGGATGCTTAAGAGCTTCCTCTACATAATCAGGATATTTTTCAACTAAATGTGTAAGAAGCATCACCATAGGTGATTCTTTATACATTAATTGGCACTGCATTACAGGCGTTATAGAACACAAATTCATTTATAAATTTCCTTTTTAATTAATTTCTCCTCTAATAAAGGTAGAATCGTCATCAGCAACAGTTTTGGCTGGTGACCATTTTAAGCTTTCTTCATCGATTTCAATATTATGTCTTGAAGCATATTCTTTCCATCTTTTAATTGATAAAATTACTCCATCAAATTTATTCCAATCTATTTCTGGAGGCATTTCATCTTTATCCATAATTTCTATTGCATCCCATCCTCCTTTATCTTTATATGTGATTAAATAAGATGAGTCATCTCTTGAATGATGGAAAATATTCGTACCTTCTATTTCATCTAAATGCTCATAACTTTTATCAAAACAACTAATTTCTTGAATTATGAAACCTGATTTAAATTTCTTTAACCAAGTACCTTTCCAACATTCAACTTTAGTGCTTGAACCAACTAATTGAATAGAAGCTGATTTATTTTTATCAGAAATAATTAAACGATAATTTGGAGCTAAGAATTTTTCTAATTCTTCTTTATCTTTAACCCCTTCATATCTAAAAACTTCTAAGAAACCTTTATTTCCAAACCCTGATGCAAATTTTCCTTTGTAACTCATTTATTAAGTACCTCTTTTATGATTCTATCATATATCAATATTGAATAAGAGTCAATACAATTTTGTTTCGACTTATTATTATACAATTTTTTCATCAACTAAATTGCTTTTAAAGGAACCATTTTGATATTGGCCATCATATAAAGTTGTATCTTCGTTTTCAAAAATAATTAATTGACAAATACGAGCATGCTTTTCTAAATAAAAACCATATTCATTATCAACATTTAATCTAACAGTAATTGTATTTACTTTATCTGAATTATCTTTATCTCTTGTAGTAAACCCACTATCCCAAAGAGCAGCAATTACACTAACACCACTTCTATTTAGGCTGGACCTTAATATAATCATTCCTGTATCATTTGGGCCGAAATTAACACCGCAATCTAATTCAGCAATATAAGTGCCTTTTTCTAAAAACCAAATTTCTTTATAAGGACTTTCATCTAATGAAGAAATTTCTTTAACTAACTCATAATCTGGAATATAAGATTTGGTTTTAGATACATATCCTGCCCCTTTAATTTTATAAATATTCTTAACTGAGAGGTCTACTCCCTCTTGGGCTTTCTTACAATACTTAAGGGTAGTATTAGTTCCATCTTCAATTAAAATATTATCCCAAATATAATCTGCATTTCTTAACATTTAAAAAATTCCTCATATTATTATACATTTATTATTTATTTCCAATTAGGATTTTTATAATTTGCTTTTTCTTCAGCTGCTTTAGCATCTAAACAGGTTGCACACCTTCCACATTCATGAGCTTCACCCTTTTCATCAATAATTGGGTCATAACAACTCATACACATTTCATAAGGGACAGGTTTTTTAAGTTCCATTCCTATTTTAATGAGCTCCCATTTATGGAATGTAATAAATGGTGTCCAATATCTAACATGACTACAAGAACTAATTCTAGCAACTTCAGCAAACGCATTAGTGTATTCTAAACTACAATCAGGATAAGCAGCTTTAGATGAATCTAATACTTCTTCTCCCTTTTCATTAATTTTAAAACCACTATCATCTGCATGTTGACCTAAAATAATAATTACATCTTCATCAAATTCTTGACTTATACTTTCAGCTCTTGCTAATACGTAAGCACCAAATAAAGTGTTTCTTGCTGGTACATAAGTATCAACTTTACCTTCACCTTTTTCTTTCATGATTTCAGAATATGTTTTATCTTTTTCAACTTCGCCTTTAGAACCTTTTAATAAGGTTGAAGTTGAACCTTTAAATATATTAGAGTTAATTTCAATTAATTGAAATGGTACTCCATAATAATCAGCTATTTTTTGGGCGCATTTTAATTCTTGAGGGTGTTTACTACCATATTCAAACCCAATAGCATAACAATTTTCAGCCCCATATTTATCAACGGCTAATCCTAAACAAGTAGCGCTGTCTCTACCACCACTTAAACTAACAATAC
>Ga0208195_1001881_pt1 | contig 21339 bp, 20 predicted proteins | sample AD_UKC077_MetaG_FD_184441 | JGI IMG/M metagenome (GOLD analysis project Ga0208195, IMG submission 184441) | Active sludge microbial communities of municipal wastewater-treating anaerobic digesters from USA - AD_UKC077_MetaG (SPAdes) (version 2) | ecosystem: Engineered > Bioreactor > Anaerobic >...
CGCAGGAAAAATTGCCTGATTCAATCTTAACTGTTGGCGGCCATTCCTGAGTAAAAATATACTTAGTGATTAATTTTTCTGGATACTGGAATGAGATGCCATTATTATTATAATTCTTCCAAAGCTCATTCTCCTGATTGGTTATAATCGAAACCTTAGTTATCAACCAACGGTTATCGAAATTTCCCGTACTAATTTTCGTTACATTAAAATCAATTGGTCGAGAGCCTGCCATGCCTGTGCTCGTCATATCTATGATTTTTCCAAATATTTCGTAAATATCCTGATCAATTTTCGTTATGCCCGTAATCTCAATACTATCTGGCCAAGGGCTGGAAGTTAACCTACCCAACGCTTTTGAAGGGTCAGCCTTCCATTGTGCGATTAGATCGGGAGCAACATAATCCTTATAGTTTTCTTCAATATCCTGCAATGCTGTCGGAGAGAGTAAAGAAACATTTTTAAGAGCATGGCCAAAATTTATAACTAAAGATTTTACGGCTGTTTCTTCGAGTTGGTTTTTCTTTTCCCAGAAATAAAAACCAAAACCAGATACAATGACTATTACAATTACCAATGATACTAATATAATTTTTTTATTCATAATCTAATAATAAGCTTTATAAAATGATTTTGGAACAAAAATTCTTCCATGAGAGCGTAGCTTAGCGGATCTTGAAACATCGCATAAACTTATATTGGGTATCTTGCTTTTTAAGTATTGCTCTTGTGCCACCTCCTAAATCACTGCAATTCCAATCTATTCGTGCATACGCTCAAAGTTGCTGAGCGCTTCAAGTTAGAAATATTAAATCTCTAATACCCGTAAAGCTTTCTCAAGCATTTTTATTTTTTACTCTACGCTCTTCATATGCATTAATAAAATCTAAAACTATTAATCATATCCTCATCATAGCAATAATATGGCTTAATATTAGGATCTGTTCCAAATGTACATTCTTGACCTAATACAATTGACATCATTTTTTCTTTACCTGGATGATAAATAATCTTATATGAATAATTTATCATACAGTTGCTCTCTAAACCATTATTAAAGTTCCAATCGCTGCCATAAAGACTTAAATTATAATTTACCTGCCCATCTTTTACTTTATCCTTGATTTCACAGGTTGAGCCAAAATTATCTTTAATAACTTTAAGAATATCTTCTTCGTTGCTAATATTATTAATATTAATTTTCCATCCTAGAAAAGGTTTTTGAATCTCATTGGCTTCGAGTATATCTAAAGAATATATTATCTTTGTACAATCTTTAGTGAATTTTTGTTCCTCGGAGCTCCAGCCTGCATCGTAATAATGTTCGGGAGAGATATATACTGCTCCATTTTCATTATCTTCAAAAACCTTCAGGGGAGCACTCGCCATCTTATTATCAGGGCACCTGCAAGGAGTGGCTATCTCAAAAGGAAGCTTTATTGAAAAGCCTAAATCATCATTTTGATATAAATTCCAGTCGACATTTTCGTTAGGTTCTTCTAGATTAAGATTTTTATTTTGAGCTTTATTGTAAAAAAATACTATACTGAGTGTTAGCAACAACATAAAAAACAAAATAATGAGAATATTTTTATTTTTTCCATATTTTAAAAATATTTATATTAATACGTTTATATTGTAACATATTTAAAAAAGGAGGTGAATTGTTCGTTGTTAAACTTCAACAACGTAATAATTATTAGCGTTGCTTACTCCCGAACCATAGCAATTTATGGTGTGCTTCATGAATAGGCCATCGTAATGCCAATTTTGATCCCACACCTCGATTCCTGTTATAGTATATCCACTGTAGATATATCCTTTAAAAATTGCCGTATGTCCGTAGTAAGATTCACCCGAGAAAGTAGCTATGGCTGTGCCTGGAGCAACTCCGCCAATTTGTGACCTGGCTGCCTTTGATCCAGTTGGCTGTAACTATGTTGCTTCCACTCAACGCTTTTACTGCGCTAACGCACTCACCCCAGTAATACCCGTAATTGTCAGTAAATTGCGTATCTCCTCCGCAACCTCGGCTATAGCTGGCCACAAGATTCTCTCCGAAATATGACCAATAAGGTATCCCTCGTCATGATAAGCAAAGCCTGGCATACCATTAAGGCCATACAAGTTGAATGCCGTGATCGTCAATGGCGTACAAGCATTGACAGGAACTATTACGCTTAAAGATATTAAGCATAAATTCCGATTAAAGAAACTTTACTTAATTTCATCAATACACCATCCTGTTTTTTGTTTTTAACATAATCTCTCTCGTTTTCTAAATTAACAACCCACAAACAATGTAACACCTCCTTTGAATTACTAAACAAATATTAACATCTTACTATATATTATTTTCAACAATCTATACAAAAATATTCAACGAATGTTGCCCTCACGATTATTTTGGTTATTTTATAAGCACATATTTTTGACGCGTCTCGTAATTTATAACGACGTAAGTGCACCATCCCAAAATGCTGTTATGGTAACAGGTGAGGAAGGCATATCCATACTTTTTTATGGAAAACCAACTAAATGTGAATGGGCATTATTAAAAAGAAATAAGTTGAAGAATTTCTTGAAATGTCAAAAGAAAAGAAATATAATTTTTTTAAAAAATATAATTATCCTTATGGAAAAACTATATTAAAACCAAGCCAAAAATTATTATTTCTATCTTTAGTATTTATTAAATTTTTTATTAATTTAAAGTTTTGATTCATTGCTGTTTATCAAAATATATTTAGAACTAAATAGATAAAATAAAATTGTAAAAAAATATAAAGTTTTTAAAACTATTGTTCTTTGATCAGAGTAATTGTTATATAGTCATGTCTTTCGTCGGATAAACAATTATAAATCTTATAATTTTTAGGAACAATATATTCTTCGCATCCACCATTATTAAAATAGGTTATAAAAGTAATTGATTCTGGAAGATTGTTGCTTACAATATCTTTAGCATTAAAATAAAATTTGATATCATCTATATCTTTAGATAAAATCATTTCTGAATATTTAGAATTAATTATTGATTGACTTGCTAAATTAAAAATTTGTTCTTCTTCATTCCACTGAAATACTTTAAAAATATCCTCTTTAATAGCTTCATTTGGATTATCACAAAAATCATTGCAACACAATCCAGCAAATGAATTTGAATGCCCAGAAATAACCAATAAACCATCCCTGCTTTGTTTGTAATAAATACTATTAAATTCTCTTTCGTCTTCCATTAAATATCTTGGAAAAGAAAAAACTTCTTTTGGGACACCATTATAAATTCTATAAAGCAACATATTTTCATTAATCGTTACACATCCACCAGTAGTGGCATTACCGTTATAAGCTATAAAAAATGGTTTTCCATTATTGATAAAATAATTAGGAATAACATCTATGGTTGTTCCTATATGATGGGTAGAATAAATAAAAGACAAAACAGAATATTTTTCCCCTTTTTCAATTACATAAAAATAATCTCTTTCCATTAAAGAAGATATAAGATTAATTAAAACAACATCATTGTTATTCATAACATCAAATTTGCCTCTTTGAATTTTTTGATCCAATTCGAGACCAGCTAAATCATAACTTGCTATGATATATTCAATTAATTTTTCATTAGAATAAAAAATATCATCTGTAAGCTCTTGAGAGGCTATGTCCCATTCTCTACTATAAGTAATGTTATGGTCTCCATCAATAAAAGTTGCTTTTTCCTCTTTTTCTTTATATTCGGTTGTTTTTAATGAAATTTTTACCATTGCACAAGTAGGACACCCTCCATGAGTTCCTTTCTCTTGTTCATAATTAACACAACGGTGCAATTTGAAACCTTCTGGTATAATATATTCGTAAACTATTCCCATGCCCGGACAATATGCTTCAGTCCAAAATGTAATTGCTTTTGGCAAATTATTATTAACTATTTCTGTTGCGTGAAAATATTCTTTTGCTTCTTCATCTGTCATTTTGTCAGGATATACTTTTTGATTTTTTTCTTGGTTTTTCCCTACTTGATTATTTTTAATTTTTAATTCTTGATTCTGTTGTATATTTTGATTATCCTCTTTTTGCTTTTTATTTTTATCTATTAAATAATAGCCAAAACCACCAACAGCAATTAAAAACAGGATAACTATTCCAATAATTGCGATAGAAACGATTCCTTTTTGTTTCATGTATTTTTTATTTATCTTTTATTAAATTGTACGTCTATCTTATACCGTATTATCTAGATTGTAAATGCTATTTAGAAATGTCCTAGCGCGAACTATTTAGAAATGTCCTACTTGCTAATTATTTCTTCTTTAATTTTACGGTTTCTCCAAGGGTGATTTTTAGGAGGTTTCCATCCCGATTTCATTCTTGTTAGGGCTGGAACCATTGTTTCTATCTCACGCTTAGGCTTTTCTTTAAGAACAAAGAAGTTTAAATACTTTCCCTTATGCTTTATCTTTATCTCTCCGTTTATTCTTGTTTCAATTGTTACCTTGTCTTTTTTAAATATGGTAACAGGCTGCACTTCTTCTAATTGATAATACTTGGTTTCATATCTAATTACATAATCATTGCCAACAACTCTTTTTTTCTTTATTGAAAATACTTCATCTAAATCAATGTTATTGCCTTTATGAAGATTGCTTTTCTTTTTAGGAACAACTGCAAATTTCTTATTGAACCATGGGATAAATCTGTCTTGTAAAAAAATATTAGCTTCGTCTACTGTTTCAATGTTATGGTACCTCATCTCAATCATCAGTCTTTTTTGAAGAGTTTTCCATAATCTCTCTACTCTTCCTTTGGCTTGAGGACTGTTTGCTTTGATTGTTTCAATGTTTAATTCTTGCATTGCTCTTTCAAACTGGGTAATTAAATCTTTGTTATCTTCTGCGTTCTTGTGATTAACTTTGTATGTGCTAAATCTGTCTAGATAGATTGATAATGGTTTTCCATTCTTTTCAATGTATCCCTTCCAAAATTTAAATACTGCTATTACTCCTTCGTTCTTTTCAAACTGGGCACACGTTATCTTTCCTGTTGCATCGTCAATTGAGGCTAGAAGGCATTGTTCTTCATCTTTGCCGTAAATCCATTTGTCATAACAACCGTCAAACTGTTGCATTTCTCCAAAATTGTCTTTTCTTTCTCTTTGAGACCTATGGTCTTCTTTCTTTCTTCTTTTTTTAGGTTCCCATAGTTCTTCCTTAATCATTAATTGCCTTACTTTCTCTATAGACAGTTTCATTCCATGTTCTGTTAAAAGATGTTCCTGAGCCATTGTGGGAGTAAAGTAATAATACTCTGTTTTTAAAATTGATTTAATCTTATCCAAGAACTCTTTACTGTAACTTCTGTTTCCTTTTCCTCCTCTGCTTTGATGGATAATTCCTCTTGGTCCAAGCTTAATTACTCTTTGCTTTAATCTTCTTACTTGCCTTGTACTTACTCCCATTTGCTTTGAAGCTTCTGTTCCGTCAATGATTCCATTGATTAGGCTATTGATAATATTAAGTCTTTCTGATTCTTTTTTTGTCATAGTAATTAATTCTTTTTGAGGCATAGTTTTGTAATTATTTTTAATAATTACTTTATACCTTAAAAAGCGTTACTAGGACATTTTAAAATGGTTCAACTAGGACATTATCATATTGGAGCAACAATCATCAAATACAAGGTTGTTAAACAATTAAATAATAAATCGCTAGTCGGGCCTCAAGAGTGCAAAACAGGGTGGCATTATACAGAATATTGACAAATGTCAAATATCATAATATTATGTAAATGTCTTTCAGTTCATTTTTTAGTTTGAACTGTTAGGGTATTACATCCAAGAAACACCTTCCTACAAGAGGGTGTTTTTATTTTTCAATGTATTACCCCAAATATCATTTATCGTCAAAATATCACAATAACCATTCCCTGAAGTTCTTAATTCATTAGAAATATTATTTTTGGAAGAAAAAATATATATTTTTTTATTATGATTTTTAAGATAACTTATTAAAGCTAAAAAATCTGAATCTCCAGTAAAAAATACTGCTGTTTCATATTTATTGATATTATGCATAGCATCGACAGTAATTTCCACATCCATATCCCCTTTTTCCTTATATCCTTCGCCTAATTCATTTTCTATTCTTATTCTTTTTAATACCTTTTTTCTCACAGTAAATTTTAATCCTTTTTTCAAAAAAACAAAAAATTTATGCTTTCCCTCTAAATCATAATTTCTTGTTCCGTCTGCTGGATATGCAGAGTAATAAAAAAATTTACATATTTTTGGATTAAAAATTTGAGTTATTTTTTTAACAATCTTATCGTAATCCAAAAGTTTTCCTTTCGATTTTTGAGCTGCCCATATATTAGAAGCATCTATGAAAACATACACCACTCTCTGCTCCTCAATTTCATTATTGAAAATTTTTTCCATTAATATAATTCTATCAAAATATATTTAATTTTGCCACACTTTTACCCATCTCATCCCAATCCAAAGTTCTGAATATATCACATAACTGACCCAGCCGAATCTTGACATTTATCGTATCTCGTGATATAAAATAAATATCAAGACAAAAGGGTCCCTGCAAAGGCCCCCTTTTTTTATTTCTTCTCTATTAAATGCTTAATATTAATTAAATAATCAAAATATACCCTTGTAATATTTTTATATAAAGAAGAAGCAAAGTCTTTATTGGGAAATAAAAATCTTTTTAAATTTATCCTCTTTTATTAAAAAATCTACTAACGTTTTATAATCCCCATCCCCTGAAACTAAAATTATTTTATCAAAGGATTCTTTTTGATGCATTCTTTTCATAACATCAAAAATAATATCAGAATCAACATTTCCTTTTTTCTTTCCAATCATAGCTGAATTATGTTCCCTAAATTTTATAATAAAACCAGCTTCTTGTATTTCGTCATAAAAATTCTGATTACTTTCATCAAGAAATCCCAAAAAGTAATAGGCTTTTTCAATATTATACTTTTCAAATAGATATTTTCTAAATTTAAAAAGATCAACCTCCCATTTTGGATTAGTTAAAGTAGTTCCCCTGTATAAATTTTGTCCATCTATAAAAGCTAAATTATTTTCCTTCTCGTTTTCCATTGAATATATTTTAACAAATAAAAATTAACTTCTCAATATTCTTAGCAATTTCTTGCCAGTCCAAAGTTCTGAATGTATCACTTAGCCGACCCCAATTGTGAGTACTTTGATACTCAAGCACCCTTTCAAAGGGTGTTTTTGTTTTAAATAAAAGCTTTTTGCCATCTAATTGCAAGTTCTGAAATACAAAATTCACTAATTGCCTTTTTTCTTCTGGTTCAGAACTTTCAAAGATTTCAGGAGCCCTTTGTGCTAAGGAAAGTATTGTGTTTGCGGTGATATAGTAGTTTTTATTAGCATTGTTTAGTCTTTTCATTTTAAACTCGTTTTCTTGCTTCTTTTCCATTAATTCACTAAACTTTTTGTTATAGAAATCAATAGTAATCCTCCATAACTTCTCTTTTTGCTGTTTTGAAAACATCTCTATCTCTATCCTCTACATGTCCTCCTGGAATATCCCATCCTCGTTTTGATAACTTTACCGTTAAAATTTCTTTAGAATCATTGAGAACAACAACGGAAACACTTGTTATTTTCTTATTTTCAATTTTTTTAGTTTTAAGTAATTTAAAAATCATTTTATATTTTTATATAATATATTTATCAATATATCAACAGCAAAATCGCTGTTAAAACTTTTTGGATGTATTTTGATATTATGTATTTCTATAGTATCTATTATACGCATCTCGCAAGGCGCTTAAAGTGACCGAATTTGTCTGTCTTGTATCCTACATTATCGTCTATAAAAGTTTAATAAATTAAATTTGCAAATTAATCTTCTTACTCTTTTTTATGTTTTTTTTGAAAAATAAAAATATCATCGATATTACCTTTCTTTTTTGGAAATTTTGCGCTTATAGGATATTGTCTTCCATTGCAGTTGAGTATAAAGGCAAACATTTTATCTGGATCCTCCAAATAACTTTCCAGGTCCGGATAACTTCTTAGCATTTCTACATTTTGTTCTCGCTTTTCTTCTCTTAACTTTTCAATTATTTTTTTATATTCACATAAAACATTTTCTCTTTTACCGGTAACGGCCTCAACAGCCTCAGCAGCCATTCTATAACTAGCAAATCTCCAATTTAGAGGAGCATTTTTAAACTCCTCTTCTGTTTCAACTTCTTTCCAATAATCATCAAGATCCTGAAAGTCTAATATCGGTTCTTTATTATCATTCAATCTAATAACTGCTTGCAACTCATATTGCTCATCTTCATTTAAAAGAGTCGCTGTTCCGCTGTAATCATTACTTAACACAAATCCATTTTCAACTACACATGAACTTGGAATATCGGGTAAAATTGTTGGATTTATCATTATTAATATATCCACATCGCCTGGACTAAATTCTAATGCTGAAGCAGTATGAGTTTCATATCCTTCTTTACTTAAAGCCTCCATAGCTTTTTCATCAATATCCACATAAATCACTCTACTTTCTGGAAACGCAGAAGATGGAGATACATCATATGCGCCACAAGGATGATAAACTACATCTTCTTTTGGATTAAACCTTTCTTTAAACAACGAATACTTTTTAACTAAATCAGGATTTATTTCTATCTCTCTTGATTCGAGCTTATTTTCAAAAAAAGAATCTAAGTTCCCTATTTTTTCATTTTTCATAATATTATTTTTTAAATATTATATCTAGTAATTTAAATATCTCATATCTCATTCATTTAGCATACCTCCAAAACATTATACTGTCATGTCAGACTTATCCATTACAAAACCGGCATGAAATGATAAACGCTTTCTAATACAAAATGACCATGAAATTAATCATACTCATCTTGCAAAAACGTGTAAACCGAAGCATTATTGTTGTATGAATATAACAATGAACGATAAGCACATAGTAAACATATCTCAAATAAAAGAATTTGCAAAGGTCAATATATTAGGCTTTTTTTAACGCAAAAATCCCATATTAATTCATGAAATTTCTTGCAATTTACATACCTTATGCCGTGCTCAAAGTGACTGAACACTTTGAGATACAGCTTTTGGAAAGCCTTGTTTTATATAGCTTTCCATGTTTATTATTATTTTTCTTGTTCTATGGGTCTCGTGCTACTAATATTTTTTTTCTTAAGAAATGGTTTATATATCTCTAATATTTCCTCATCGCTCATTGAAAGTAATTTTCTAAAATTTTCTGGCTCTAAAATTTCTTCGTATTCTTCTAGTATAAATTCTGCTATAGAGTACCCCGCAAGATGTCCGTATTGTTCGTCAAAAAAATAATTTATGTTTTTTTGTTTACCCTCCACTTTTGAATATATTCCGTTTTTGCTAGGTTCTAATATCTCAGGATCGTCACCCAATTCTTCCATCATTTGTTTTTTTTCTTTCCAATCTTCAAAAACCTGCATTTCTCCTATTAAAAAATTCATAATATCTTTATGCAAACCAGAAGGATCTATCTTTTCTGGATTTTTTAAATAATTTAAATGGATTTTTTCCCATATTGAAAAATCTTTTTTAATCTCTGGAATTTTTAAAAAAATTTCTTGTATTACATTTAAGTAAAAAGCGTTAGAAGACTTTTCTAAAAAATTTTCAAGTCCCTTATTGTTTCTTGCATTTAGGAAACAAGAAAGATATTTCATGGTTCCTTCATTTTTAATATGATTTCTTTCATTATAACGAGATTCTTTAAATTCTGGAAAATATTTTACAACAAATGCTTCTCCTAATCTGCCAAATAATTCATCAATAGCAATATTCTCAAAACGATTATCATTTATTTTTGAATTAGGTTTTTTTATCTTTTTACGATAAAAATGCATTATCTCTTCTCCAAGATATACAAAATTATTAGTATTTCCTTCTCCAATAACAATTAAATTATTATCAATATTATAAAAAGTTTTAGAATTACCAGCGATGTTTACAATTTTCGGAAGATCTTCTTCTCCTAAAGATAATCCTAATTTTTCATTTACTGAATTTAAAATCATTATTGGCATTGATTCCTTATCTTCAATGAATATTTTTTCTTTAAAACTATCTAAAACTTCGATTTGTTTTTCTGTCTTTTTAGCCTCTAAATTACAAAAGTTTTTAAATTCATAACTCTCTATAAAAGGAATTAATTTATTTTTAGTTACATCCTTAACTTCTTGCTTGAAACATTTAACATCTTTTTCTTTATCTATTTCAAGAATTTCTCTCATCTGTTCACTTGCTTCAATTTCGTTAAAAGTTTTTTCTGGATTATGATTATTTGGTTCTTGCTCAAATTTAATTTTCATATTTATTTATAATAAAAAATACATAAATAAAAGAGTATTTCCATCATAATTAATTGTTAATAACTTGTTTATTATCCTAATCATATGTTTCTGTATTTTAACGCGTCTCGTACCGCGCTCAAAGTGGCTGAGCACTTCAAGTTGTAAATATTAAATCTCTAATACCTGCAATGCTTTCTCAAGTATTTTTATTTTTTCTTATTCTACGCTCTTCGTGCATGTATTTATTATAGCAAAAAATATCTAAATTGCTATGCCTAAAATTTTAAAAAATAAATTATATTTTCTGCCAATTTAACCATCTCATTCACCCCCCTCTTATTCACTTTCTCCTGCATAGTTTCGAAAACTACAGAAGGTTTGTAATTGAAATCTATTTCAATTGCAGCGCCTAATATTCCTTCGCTTCCAAAACGTTTACTTTGCAATAAAAGCTTTTTCCAATATATTTTTAAGTCTTGATCTGGTAATATATCTTTTTCTAATAAATTATTCAACATATAAACTGACACAAAAATCAATTCTGTCATAGCATCTTTATTTGCTGAAAAATCCATAAAATTCTCTACAAATAATAAAAATCCATTTAATGCAATAATATTTTTTTGTTCAAATGTTAAATTCTTATCTACCCTTCTGCCTTCATCTAAACAATAAGGACATGGTTTATCAGCTAATACAATTCCCTTCTTACAGTGTTCGCAAAGTATCTTTAGCTTATCATTAACCTTCTTTGCTTTAATAACCGTATCAGGGTTATTTAAACATAATTCTGATATTTCAAATAATGGAATATATCGTTTGAAATTTGAAGGATTTTCTAAAATATCATTTATTAATTTTTTAAGCTCTGGGATAATATTTTCTGGATTTTTGCCATCTTTAATCGTCTCTGAAACTGTTAATAATGAATCCATTTTCATATGTTCACTTGAAAGAGACTGCGCTACAATAACTTCTTTTTTTGTTTTTGGAAAATTACAACAAAACGGACAAGGAGTTGATGAATAATTTATTAATCTCCCGCAAAACTGACACACATAAATAATAGTAAAATTACCATCCTGCTTTTCTGATTTTTCATCTTGAATCTTTTTTGTTCCCTTAACGCCTCCACAAATAATTTTTGAAACTCCTTTTTCTTCTCTTCGCTTAATCCTTTATTTTTAAATTCCTTTATAATAAACGAATGTATGTATTTATATTCAGGAATCCAATTAGGAAATGCGTCTGCAAATTCATTTAAAAATCCTATCAAAATTTCCCTATCAGAAGATTCTTGCTCATATTCTTCCGATTTTAATTTTTTAAAAAGAATTTCTAAATCTTGTTGAATATTCATATTATAAGGCTCCTTTTCCTTTGATATTCTAACTAATAAATCTTGAAGGACTCTATGAGACTCTAGATATTTCTTAAATAAAATATCTGATTTTCTAAAATCAGTCACTCCTTTTCTCGTATATAGAAACGGCCCCTTATGTTTATCATTCCACCCGACAAAAGGCAATAAAACTATTAAACTTAGAAATCCCCACCACCCTAAAAAATATAAACTTATGTTAAATATAATAATGGCAATTATTATTCGTGTATTTGTTTTCATACTCCTAACTATTTAAAATTAATATATTCCTTTATTGAAGAATTAGAAAGCGTTATTAATTGCATTTTTTTAAATAAATTGCTATCTAACTCTTGGATATAATTATTATCTCCCCAATCAATTAATTGATCACATATATCATAAATATATATAATATGGTAATCTCTTGGATCAATCCCATGTTTAGAATAATCAAATTTTTCTCTATAATAATTTAAATATTTTATTATTTTATTATCTTCTCCCAATACAATATTTATAAAATCTTCTAATTCTTTAACAGAAAAACCCACATTTTTTTCAAAATCCTTTCTATTTTTTAATAAACTTTCAAAATAATACAAAATAAAAGCTTGAGTAATTAAAAAACATTCCCGACCATTATTATGCTGTCCATCCTTAATAACATCTATATAAATTTCTCCGTCTTCACTTTTATCAACAAAAAAGAAATTAAAATATGACCTTGGAAAAATTAAAACCCATCTAATAAAAAATCTTCTTTTATGTTAGGAAAATTAATCCTAGAAAATAAATCCGACTGATTATTAAATTCTTCTTCAAAATCCTTTATAATATTATTTTTAAAAAATAAACCCATAAATTTAAATAATAAAAACACCTTAAAATCTTAAGGTGCTTCTATCACTATTATTAATTATCACTAAATTGTATATTTTGTTAATCATGTTATTCCAACGCGTCTCGTAAGGCGCTCAAAGTGGCTGAGCGCTTCAAGTTAGAAATATTAAATCTCTAATACCCGTAAAGCTTTCTCAAGCATTTTTATTTTTTACTCTACGCTCTTCATATGCATTAATAAAATCTAAAACTATTAATCATATCCTCATCATAGCAATAATATGGCTTAATATTAGGATCTGTTCCAAATGTACATTCTTGACCTAATACAATTGACATCATTTTTTCTTTACCTGGATGATAAATAATCTTATATGAATAATTTATCATACAGTTGCTCTCTAAACCATTATTAAAGTTCCAATCGCTGCCATAAAGACTTAAATTATAATTTACCTGCCCATCTTTTACTTTATCCTTGATTTCACAGGTTGAGCCAAAATTATCTTTAATAACTTTAAGAATATCTTCTTCGTTGCTAATATTATTAATATTAATTTTCCATCCTAGAAAAGGTTTTTGAATCTCATTGGCTTCGAGTATATCTAAAGAATATATTATCTTTGTACAATCTTTAGTGAATTTTTGTTCCTCGGAGCTCCAGCCTGCATCGTAATAATGTTCGGGAGAGATATATACTGCTCCATTTTCATTATCTTCAAAAACCTTCAGGGGAGCACTCGCCATCTTATTATCAGGGCACCTGCAAGGAGTGGCTATCTCAAAAGGAAGCTTTATTGAAAAGCCTAAATCATCATTTTGATATAAATTCCAGTCGACATTTTCGTTAGGTTCTTCTAGATTAAGATTTTTATTTTGAGCTTTATTGTAAAAAAATACTATACTGAGTGTTAGCAACAACATAAAAAACAAAATAATGAGAATATTTTTATTTTTTCCATATTTTAAAAATATTTATATTAATACGTTTATATTGTAACATATTTAAAAAAGGAGGTGAATTGTTCGTTGTTAAACTTCAACAACGTAATAATTATTAGCGTTGCTTACTCCCGAACCATAGCAATTTATGGTGTGCTTCATGAATAGGCCATCGTAATGCCAATTTTGATCCCACACCTCGATTCCTGTTATAGTATATCCACTGTAGATATATCCTTTAAAAATTGCCGTATGTCCGTAGTAAGATTCACCCGAGAAAGTAGCTATGGCTGTGCCTGGAGCAACTCCGCCAATTTGTGACCTGGCTGCCTTTGATCCAGTTGGCTGTAACTATGTTGCTTCCACTCAACGCTTTTACTGCGCTAACGCACTCACCCCAGTAATACCCGTAATTGTCAGTAAATTGCGTATCTCCTCCGCAACCTCGGCTATAGCTGGCCACAAGATTCTCTCCGAAATATGACCAATAAGGTATCCCTCGTCATGATAAGCAAAGCCTGGCATACCATTAAGGCCATACAAGTTGAATGCCGTGATCGTCAATGGCGTACAAGCATTGACAGGAACTATTACGCTTAAAGATATTAAGCATAAATTCCGATTAAAGAAACTTTACTTAATTTCATCAATACACCATCCTGTTTTTTGTTTTTAACATAATCTCTCTCGTTTTCTAAATTAACAACCCACAAACAATGTAACACCTCCTTTGAATTACTAAACAAATATTAACATCTTACTATATATTATTTTCAACAATCTATACAAAAATATTCAACGAATGTTGCCCTCACGATTATTTTGGTTATTTTATAAGCACATATTTTTGACGCGTCTCGTAATTTATAACGACGTAAGTGCACCATCCCAAAATGCTGTTATGGTAACAGGTGAGGAAGGCATATCCATACTTTTTTATGGAAAACCAACTAAATGTGAATGGGCATTATTAAAAAGAAATAAGTTGAAGAATTTCTTGAAATGTCAAAAGAAAAGAAATATAATTTTTTTAAAAAATATAATTATCCTTATGGAAAAACTATATTAAAACCAAGCCAAAAATTATTATTTCTATCTTTAGTATTTATTAAATTTTTTATTAATTTAAAGTTTTGATTCATTGCTGTTTATCAAAATATATTTAGAACTAAATAGATAAAATAAAATTGTAAAAAAATATAAAGTTTTTAAAACTATTGTTCTTTGATCAGAGTAATTGTTATATAGTCATGTCTTTCGTCGGATAAACAATTATAAATCTTATAATTTTTAGGAACAATATATTCTTCGCATCCACCATTATTAAAATAGGTTATAAAAGTAATTGATTCTGGAAGATTGTTGCTTACAATATCTTTAGCATTAAAATAAAATTTGATATCATCTATATCTTTAGATAAAATCATTTCTGAATATTTAGAATTAATTATTGATTGACTTGCTAAATTAAAAATTTGTTCTTCTTCATTCCACTGAAATACTTTAAAAATATCCTCTTTAATAGCTTCATTTGGATTATCACAAAAATCATTGCAACACAATCCAGCAAATGAATTTGAATGCCCAGAAATAACCAATAAACCATCCCTGCTTTGTTTGTAATAAATACTATTAAATTCTCTTTCGTCTTCCATTAAATATCTTGGAAAAGAAAAAACTTCTTTTGGGACACCATTATAAATTCTATAAAGCAACATATTTTCATTAATCGTTACACATCCACCAGTAGTGGCATTACCGTTATAAGCTATAAAAAATGGTTTTCCATTATTGATAAAATAATTAGGAATAACATCTATGGTTGTTCCTATATGATGGGTAGAATAAATAAAAGACAAAACAGAATATTTTTCCCCTTTTTCAATTACATAAAAATAATCTCTTTCCATTAAAGAAGATATAAGATTAATTAAAACAACATCATTGTTATTCATAACATCAAATTTGCCTCTTTGAATTTTTTGATCCAATTCGAGACCAGCTAAATCATAACTTGCTATGATATATTCAATTAATTTTTCATTAGAATAAAAAATATCATCTGTAAGCTCTTGAGAGGCTATGTCCCATTCTCTACTATAAGTAATGTTATGGTCTCCATCAATAAAAGTTGCTTTTTCCTCTTTTTCTTTATATTCGGTTGTTTTTAATGAAATTTTTACCATTGCACAAGTAGGACACCCTCCATGAGTTCCTTTCTCTTGTTCATAATTAACACAACGGTGCAATTTGAAACCTTCTGGTATAATATATTCGTAAACTATTCCCATGCCCGGACAATATGCTTCAGTCCAAAATGTAATTGCTTTTGGCAAATTATTATTAACTATTTCTGTTGCGTGAAAATATTCTTTTGCTTCTTCATCTGTCATTTTGTCAGGATATACTTTTTGATTTTTTTCTTGGTTTTTCCCTACTTGATTATTTTTAATTTTTAATTCTTGATTCTGTTGTATATTTTGATTATCCTCTTTTTGCTTTTTATTTTTATCTATTAAATAATAGCCAAAACCACCAACAGCAATTAAAAACAGGATAACTATTCCAATAATTGCGATAGAAACGATTCCTTTTTGTTTCATGTATTTTTTATTTATCTTTTATTAAATTGTACGTCTATCTTATACCGTATTATCTAGATAAAAGAAAAGAACTAAATACATCTAAGATCATGATCAAAAGTTCTTTTTACTAGTGGAATTAGCATGGCTCTAGCCCTTCAACCTCCAAAATCTTAAACAGATTAAATTCCGTTGAATAATCTATAGTTGGTCGTGGTAAACAACCAACAGGCGAAGGAATATGAAGATTTAAATTACTTATTGTTTCTTTATATAACCCCAACTTTTCACCTTGATCAAAATTACGTGTATATTCTATTAGAAACGAATCTAAAGGACCCTTGCCAATTATTATATTCCCATTATCAGTAACAACCTCTATTTTATTTCCATTATCTATCTCCCTTATATATGCTATGCCTTCTTTTATATATCTTGATCCCATATCAAATCTAATAGGTTCGTCATTAATTAAAGATAAAGATAAATTTAAACTAGAAATTTTATTATCTTTAGAATAATTAAATGATTCTATCCCCATAAAAACCTTTTCAGTAGATTTTAAGCTGGCAACTTCTGTTTCGATTGAAAATTCTCTAACTTCTCCAGGCTTAATAACAATATTAAATTCATCTGTTTCTTCTCTAAAATTATTATTAATAAGCTTACTATTCATAAAATGAATATCTTTAGCATCGAAAATAAATATCTTACCAACTGATGTTGTTGGAATTTTAATATCACTATGACTTTTATTCTGTATTTCAAAACTAAAATTAACTTTATTTAAGAAATTGTTTGGATTAACTATTTTCTTTAAATTGAGTATAGTTAAAGTAACATCATTATTATCAAAACTTTCCATAAAAGATTCCTCTTCTTCATGAAGTGTCGCATGAGTCACTTCCTGTAAAGACTCTTCATCTAATTCTAATACTCTTAAACAATCAGCTTTAAAAAGCCCTACTTTTTCACACAAAAATGGATCTTTAGTTGCTATTGAAACTTTTTCGTAACATCCCTTTTCTGAATATTCACCACCAATTTCCCCTGCTTTTTTACATAACTCCGGATCTTTCTTTGCTGCCGCAACATATTCATAACATCCAGACTTCCAGTCAGTTCCTATTCTAGGTATTTTTTCGCAAAATTCTTCGTTTTGATATTCGACAGCTATATCTTTTATACAACTATAACGCTCATTGCCAAAATTCTTGTAACACTCATAGAAAAGATCTTCTTGTTCTTGTGTAATATTTGGAAGAGAAGAAATATACAACCGAGGAAAAAAACTATAAATTACGCCTCCTATAACAAGAATTGCTGTTATTATTAACAATACCCTTCTGTTAATTTTTTTCTCTCCATCTAATTCTTCTTGTAAACCCTCTTTTCTAATCGAAAGAATTCTTTTTATGGCAAGAATCAATAAAAATATTCCTATTACTAACAAAAAAGGATATCCTAAAAAAAACATAAATAAAAATCCTTGAGTGCCCCCCGTTAAACTTATGCAAGTATAATACGCTCCAATAATGATGCAAGGAACTGATATTAATAAAAATATAATTGAAAATAGTATTTCAACAGAATTATTTACGCTCGATCTTATCTTATTTTTAAACAAAAATTTAACAAGTGTCTTGTAAATACAAGAAGCTATTAAAATAAATATCCCCACACCAAAAAGATTCTCTAGGCTAAATCCTCTAATTAGATTTAAAAAAAAAGTTAAGCCTATTGCAGTTAGAACTATTGTTGTTATATCTAGTTTCTTTTGATTCATATTTTTTAATAAGGATGCCTTAGTTAAAAGGTTTTTCCATTGTGATTAGTTATTTAATAAATTGTTTGTCTTCCTAATTATATGCTTATTTCTCTTTTTTGACCATCATTATCTATTGTAAAATTAAGCTCGTTACTTGTATTACAATTATCAATTAAGCATGCCTCAACGTAACATGTATATGTTAAATTTTTATTTAAAGATTTCATGTTAGATATCGCAAAAATGTTATCATCATAAAAATGTTTGTCATAATTCATCAGTCTGTATTCTTCTGTGCCACTTTTGCACTTTAATTTATATTCCGTTGCACATTCATCTATTCCAACAAGTTTAACATCAAACAAATTGTGAATACTCGTATTACTTAAACTTAATCTAACATTAAATGGTTGATTGACAATAGAAAAAGGTACACATTTTCCATTCAAACATGCATCATCACATTTATGTTCTTCTGTTCCATAATAATATCTTAAATTCTAATCCAAAGTGCGAAAAAACTAAAATGAATTGAATACCTCCCTCGGCGTTAAGTAATTTAATCTTTTTCTAGGACGATTGTTAAGCAATCGTTCTACTTTTTTAACATCTCTTTCCTCTATGTTATCAAAGTTTGTCTTTTTTGGAAAGAACTTATTCTGAATTTCTTTTATTGAATTCTTGTTCAAATTTATTTGTTTTTTGGGCCGCAAACAAAATTCTCAATCTTTTTCCTTGCTCACACAAAATAATTATAGAATCAGTATAGTTAAAAACAGGATGAACCATAAAATATAAATATTTTTGAATGGAGGTTTTTCCCTCTAAATTATTATCTAAAAACGACTCCACTGATTGCTTTAATGAATTAAATTTTTCAATTATTTCTAAATTGTATATTTCATTAATCATAGTATCTTAATGCGTCTCACAAGGACTCAAAATGTGTTTATTATTTTCTATTACTTCTTTCCTACTCCGAATTAATAGAAGTTGTCCCTTCTCCTTTATCTATAAGACCTACATCAGGCTAAACCCCTTTACAATTTATAAAAGTAGCACCTTTCCCTTCAGAAAAAACTCCGGCACTACGATTATCTTTCGAATTCCTTTTACCAAAATTAAATACTAATTTAAATTTTTCAATAATATTAAAATAAACATATTCTTTTTATTTTTTATACAAACAAAAACACCTAAATCAATAGGTTTTTATATCATCATTAATTATTAAATTATTTATTATTATTTTTGACATAATATTAGTATATAATTATGTACTTCTAGAGTATCTATTTCGACGCGTCTCATACCGCGCTCAATTTGGCTGTGGGACTAGGACTCGAACCTAGATTAACGGAGTCAAAGTCCGTCGTCCTACCATTAGACGATCCCACAATGTGAATCATATTCCTATTGCTTCAATTATTGCTAACTCTAAAGGAAGTTGCTGTATTGATGCATACTTACTTTTATTCTCTGCTTCTAAAAGAAGTTCAATAGTTCTTTTCAATGTTTCCTCGTCAAAACTTTCTGATTGTTTTGTTGCCTTGGCGATTGACTCTTTTGTCTCTCCAGGCATTATTGACTCTATTAAATTAGCATCAATTTTTAAAATAATCAACTTTCTTAAATAGCTAATTAGTGCTTTTGTAAATTCAGGTAAATCTATCCCCTTTTCAATTTGTTCTCCAATAAATTTCAATGCCCCGGCTTTATCTTTTTTAATCAAATACTCCGTTAATTCAGTAATAACATCTGTTTTAACTATTCCTAAAAGGACTTGAATATCTTCTTCTTTTACTTTCACTCCTGGTAAAAAACTTAATACTTGATTAAGTATTCCTTCTGCGTCTCTCATAGATCCCTCTGAGGCAGATGCTATTGTTTTCAATGCTCCCTCTTCTATTTCTATCTCCTCTTTTTTACAAATAATAGAAAGTTTTTTAATGATTTCATCATATGATAACTTGTAGAAATCAAATCTTTGGCACCTTGAAGCGATAGTTGGTATCATTTTATGTGCTTCGGTAGTAGCGAGGATAAAAATAGCAAATGATGGTGGCTCTTCTAATATCTTCAAAAGTGCATTAGCGGCATCTTTTGATAATTGATGTGCCTCGTCTAGTATTAAAACTTTGTATTTTAAGAAATTAGGGGCAAATTTAATACTTTCTCTAATACTTCTTATTTCATCAATACCTCTGTTTGAAGCAGCATCTATCTCTATTATATCAATTGCCTTGCCTTCGTTTATTTCTAAACAAGATGGGCACTTATTACATGGTTCTGCTCCTTTAGGATTTTGACAATTGATTGCCTTAGCAAAAAGACGTGCAAGAGTGGTTTTCCCTGTTCCTCTGTGTCCAGAGAATAAATAGGCGTGAGATATTGTTCCTGAGGATATTTCATTGGTAATAGTTTTAACTATATGTTCTTGTCCTATAAAATCTTTAAAACTATATGGTCTATATTTTCTATAAAGTACTAAATTTGTCATATGATCATTGTATGACTTTTTTTGTTAAAAATCAAATAATAAAAAAGTGTAAGAATTCTATTTTTATTTAATATCTTACACTCTAAGAGGGCTACATATAGTGAAGAAATCACAAAAGGATATTTTTTGAATCACTTCCTAAGATTTTTCTAATTATTAACAAAAAAAAGAAGCGCACATGAACAATATTGTATTTATTTTGTCAGTACGCTTAAACTAAATAGGCGAAGAGCGTCCCCAGAAAACGGCAGTTTTTTTGATTTTTTTTAACCTCCTCCTTTAAAGAACTCCCTTTACTTCTCACCCCCGACATAAGAAGCTCAGGGTGCTTTGAGTATATAAAAAAAGTATTGTGTCAAGTAAAAACATAGCGAGTGTAGTGGCAATATTGACAAATGTGGCTATATATTCTATTTTAAGCAAGGTGCATTATGACTCAAAGAGTTATTTTCATGAAAGATGAGGATGTCGAAGGTATTCTTAATAGAATTGTTGAGAGTATCAATGAAGAGGACCTCATTGTAGAATCTTTTAGAGATTCTTGGGAAGTTTATAAAAATGAAACTTTCCTTGGAAAGAACTATGGAAAAAAAAGATATCTTGTTATTAAAAAAGATGTTATTGATGAAATCGTCTGCGTTTGTCGCGATGACATTTTAGTAAAAGTAATTCAAGATCTTAAAGTTCTTTCAACGAAGAAAAGAATTAAAATGAGAGTTAAAATTGAAAAAGAAATTACCTGAAGAACATAGTTCTTCTTTTTTGTGTAAGGGCTCATGATAGAAGAATTAAAACAATTGTGGTATTATCTAGCTATGAAAATTAGTTATAATCTTTAACAAAGAAAAAATATATGAATAAAAAAATATTATTGGTCTTATTAGTATTAATCGTTTTAATTGTTAGTGTTTTTATCTGGGTTTTTGAGAGAGAGCCACAAGATAAATCAGTTGAAAGCGAAACTAAATAT
>Ga0208195_1001884_pt1 | contig 21318 bp, 20 predicted proteins | sample AD_UKC077_MetaG_FD_184441 | JGI IMG/M metagenome (GOLD analysis project Ga0208195, IMG submission 184441) | Active sludge microbial communities of municipal wastewater-treating anaerobic digesters from USA - AD_UKC077_MetaG (SPAdes) (version 2) | ecosystem: Engineered > Bioreactor > Anaerobic >...
CCTCGGCGCCGCCGGAGTCCTTGTAGATGATGGTGAAATGCCCCTTCTGCTCGAAGTGCGTCTTATCGATCGCCTCGATGGCATCGTAGGGAATTCTCTTCCTGCCGGCGATGATCAGCTCTTTTTCGTCGGCCACCACTTTGCGGCCACGGACAGCAAGGAAATACGCGCCGATGGCCACCGCCAATCCCAGGAACACGGGAGGAGATTTCCGGTTGAACTCGAGCACGCCATTCGGATGGCCCTGCTCGTCCGTGTGCTCGTTGATGAAGCTCTTGTTGAGGTAGCCGTCGTAGGCGAACCACGCCCCCAGAACCAGACACGCCACGATGTAGATCTTGAAGTTGCCCCGCCTGTACTTGCTCAGAGGCGCCTCTATCGCCATTGAACCTCTCCTAATGGGACTACGTGGAACGCCGTTGCGCGATGACCTCCGTCAGAGGCTGCACGAAGTAGTGGACGATCTTCTCGGCCATCAGGCTCTCGGCGAGGTGACACTGGTTCTCGAACGAGGCCAAGGCGTCGAACCTCTCCTCCGGGTTGGGGTACTGGCGGACCGTCACCGAGAGCGTAATGCAGTCTTCGCGATTAGGCTCCTTCTCGCCCGGCTCGTAGACGCTGGTCTTGGACTCGATGCTGACCCTCGCCTGGGTCCGCAGATCGTCCGACAGGGACACGACCATGGAAGGCGAGAAGACGATGGGCTTGCTGTGCGGCAGATCGAGCAGCCAGTTGAACGCGCTGGCCCCAAACAGGGCCTCGGCAATGACCTCATCGTGCTGGCCAGCGCAATCGAAATCCATGACGAACGACAGATCGATCGAGTCGACGTCCAGCGGCGTGACACCGAGCATGTACGGCATCAGTTCCAGGACCAGCCGGTCCTGGCGATAGGCCTCCTCGAACGTCGCGGGATTGGCCATTCCCGAGCCGATGCGGTCCCCTTCGAGACTGATCCATCGGTACGTCCCTGCGGTGTGGTCTTCTTCGAGGTAGTAGTCGTTGTTGTCGCGACGGAGGAACCGTCCCATCGCCGGAAACTGCTTCTGAATCCGGTCGAAGAAGGTCAGAATCGTGTCCCTCTCCCCCGGCAGATCCAGCTCCGTGTTGACGTAGAGGTCAACGTAGAAGTCGTCACAGAGAGAACTATAGCTATTCGCCGACATGGGGGCCGAACCCTCCATATTATCTACTGTGTCACGTTATCAGGCCGGCCCGGAGGAACATCCGTAATGCGGAACCCCCGCCGGTTCATCTCGATTATACGCTCGGAATACGCGTTTTCCCACTTATTTTCGCCTGATCCTGTCAAATCTGCCCAGCTTACGCGCCACACCATACCCCCGACGGAAGCCGGTGTATCTCGTTACGATAGCAGAAGATAGATTAGACTCCCGACAGACAGAGCATAGCAGTAGAAGCCGAAATACCTCAGTTTGGCCACCCTCGATACGACCAGCAGCAGTCTCAGGGCGCCGACGCCCACAACCGCGGCGGAAACCGCGCCGGCCAGGGCAACGGGAACACCCATGCCGCTCGTCCCGATGCTCTGCCAGTTGCCCGCCGTCTCGAGCACAGTTGCCCCCAGAATCGCCGGTATTCCGATCAACATGCTAAACTCGACCGCCCGACTTCGCTGGAGGCCGAGTAGAACCGCCACGCCAATGGTCGCGCCGCTTCGCGAGATCCCCGGCAGCACCGCCACACCCTGAGCCAGACCGACGAGAGCAGCGCTTTTGAGCCCGAAACTCGCCAGATCGAATGGACTTGTCTTACGCCGGTCGGTCAGCCAGAGCAGCGTTCCGGTCACCGCCCACATCAGGGCTACGACCAGCAGGCTGCCCCGTGCATCGGTGAAGACCTTTTTGAGGGGCAGGACGAGAATCCCCGTGCAGAAATTGGCGATCAGCACCATCAGAATCACGCGGGTCAGGGACAGCGATCCGGCAGAGGCGGTTGACTCGCACGCGTCGCGGCCAAGGGATGAAGGCTGCCTCAGGAACCGGTACAGGGGCTTGCGAAATACAAACAGGACCGCCGCTACCGTGCCGACGTGCGTCGCCAGGTCGAACAGCAGCATCTCGGGGCTTTCGGCGTCGAAGCCGAACAGCGTCTCGAACAGAACCAGATGCCCGGAGGAAGAGACGGGTAGAAACTCCGTGAGGCCTTGAACGATACCAAGAAAAACGGCTGTCAGGATATCCATTCCATCTCCGCAACGCAGCAACCCGTGTCGACGCCGCCGGCCCAAGCCCTCGGTCTGATCGTCATGCGGCAATCCATAGCTTTACGACAATCGCGAGAAGGACCGCCGCGAAGACCCCGGCGAGCAGGTCGTCGGCCAGCACTCCCCAACCCTCCGGCAGCGCCTCCAGTTTCCTTATCGGCCAAGGCTTGCTGATGTCGAGAACTCGAAAAAGTAGAAAACCTGTCGCCGCCACCAGGCAGCACTGCTTCAAAGACAAGTCCGCCGGCAGGAACCAGACCGCAACCAGGAAAACCACCGCCTGGCCGGCCACTTCATCGATCACAACCTCGCCCGGATCGGTCTTGCCCGCCAGAGCCGCGACGGCAGGCACACAGGGGACGCAGGCTGCAGAGGCGGCGATCACGAAGGCCGCCATCACTGCCGCGACGACCGCTGCCGACGCGTCAAGATGTGCCAGCACCGCGAACACCACCACCGGCGGCAGCGACCCCCATGTCCCCGGTGCGATCGGCAGCCAGCCCAGCCCAAAACACGATGCAATCAGTCGTCTCCAGTTCATAGGGCCAAGACAATACCCCACATCCTCCACCGCGTCAAAAGGAAACACACGTCATGACAAAAAGGGGCCTGCACTTCGGTGGTGCAGGCCCCTTCGACAAGCGTGCGGGGATATGGAGCCTGCCCTATTGGGCGGGCGTGCCGATCAGTTCCACCTCTGCGATCTGCATGTTCCCATCGTTGCCATCCCTAAGGCTCGGGAACACGATCTGATAGAACTTGTAAGCGACGGTGTTCTCGAACTCGATCGGGGTGGTCGTCCTGGTGAAACGAGGCCACACCGTCTCCTGGCTGAAGTCCACGATGTCGCCGGAGGCTATCAGCTCATACGGCCCGTCGATGCTCGCATTCGAACCGGAAAGCTCAAACGAAATCGGGTCCCGGCTGTAGTCGTCATTGGCGCTGGTGAAGGTCAACCCCGCGACCACGGTGGAACCTATCAGAGGCGCCACCTGGAACCCGGTGGCCATGGCGCCGCCCTTGCGGTGCAGGTACTTTGTACTCGACTGGTTGTCCACTGCCAGGGCAGGATACTCAGCGGCAGGCCAATCGTTGTCATTCGGAACGCCTTGGACGGTGTCGCCCGGACCGGTGATATCGGCGGCGACAGCGGGGAGAACCTCAGGGCAAAGCCGGATGTCGTCGATGTACAGGGTGCCCTTGGCGCCGGCGCCCTCAACGCCGATGATCAGCGAGCGAACGTTGCTGACGTTGCCGGCCGCGGACAGATCGATGCTCCACAGCAGCCACGTCGTACGGGCGAGGTTGATGGCGGGACCGTCGTACGCGATCTTCGTGTTGTTGATCTTGACGTACAACTGGCCCGTGTTGCCGGCCGCGCCGTAGAAGTACAGCGACAGGCCCTGGACGCCATGCAGCGACCAATCCGCCGACAGTTCGAGTTCCGCCTCGGAGGTGGCGGCAGACGCGTTGTCGTAGGACAGGGGCATCGACTGCCGGCCGCTGTGGACGATGGTTTGCTCGGCAAACGGGGCGTTGATGTGACCTACCGTCGAACCGGTGTCGTTGACCCAGCCGTCGATCCAGGTGTCGAAGATCGTCGTGCCGGCCTCGATGTCGTCGGTGTAGCTCTCGAAGTCGTCAACCACGATGTACTCCTGGGCGGTGAAGCTCCAGACCCGGCCCGGCCACGTGGCGACCGCTTCCGCCTCGTTGACCTCATCCACCCGCCAGTAGTACGTCTGGCCCAGCACAAGCCCTTCGGGGCTGTAATTGTGCTCGGTGACCGTAGCGACCAGGGCGGCGCCGTCGATGACGGCTTGCTCATCGGCGCTGAGACACACCTGATGCGAAGCGGCTTCGCGGCCGGGACGCCAGTTCAGTGTTCCGTTGACGTCGACGCCCGCGGCTCCGTCGGCCGGCTGCGGACCTCTGGCCCGGACGGGCTTGTGAAGGAAGCAGACCTCGCTGAGGCCGCACTGCCCTGTAGGCCCGTAGGTGCTGTGAACAACGATGCGGACGAACCGGGCGCCAATACCGGCGAAATCCACCGTCGTATTGTGCGCGTATGCGGCTTTCGCGGTCGCCTGGGCAAACTGGAAGTCGCCGAGAGCGGTCCACGCAGCGCCGTCCTCGGAGTACTCGACCGTCACGTCTTTGAGCCCGAAACCAAGCATCTTCTCGAATTCGCTGTTGTAATTCCACACCCACATTTCCGCGAGCTTGTAGACGGCATCGAACTCGTACTGGATGTAGGCCGGCTCGGCGCCCGTCGGCATACCCAGCCACGCTTCCGTCGTCTTGAGAGAGTGCAGGCCGTTCTCGTCGAGGCCGGAGCCGTCGACGGAATACTCCGGTCCGGCCCCATCCATCGGCGTGGTGTTGCTGGTGGCGATGATGTTCTGGATCGGATAGAGGAACGGCTCGGTCGTGAAGGTCCACACCGGCCCGGCGAAGATCGTGTCGGGCGTGGCGTTGACCTCATCGACGCGCCAGTAATAGGTCTGCCCGAACTCCAACAGGCCGGCCGGATCGTAGGCCGTGCCGCTCTGGCCCTGACTGGCCAGGACTCCCATTGCGTCGGCCCGGCTGGCGGCGCTGACCGCCGCCGCATCCGTGCCGAAGTACACGTCGTGCGACGCCGCATACGAGCCGGCGGTCCAGCCCAGCACGCCGTCACGAACCACGTCGATTTCCCCATCGGCCGGGACCGGCGCGCTGGCCGTGGCCTGACTTTCTGCCAGCGTTTGCAGCACGATCTCGTCGTAGTAGACCACCGAAGCGCCGTTGGCGAACAGATCGATCACGCCGATCGTCCCGTGCACGTTGTCGTCCCACACGTGCGTGGTGAACAGCGTGCCGTTGTAGTACTCCTCGACCGTGTTGTTGTCCAGATCGATGAGGAACCTCAGCTCGACCCACTCGTCGTACACGATCGTGCCCGTATCAGAGGTGTACGACGAGGTGATGGCGCCGTTGGCCAGATCGAACTGCGTCTGGACCGACCAGTCCTGGTTGGCGTTGTCGTCGTAGCTGTTGAGCAGGATGAACCAGGACGTACCGGTGCCGCCGGAAGGAATGTACTGCATGGCGGTCATCACCCACACGCCACCGGCCACGTCGAACTCGTGCACCAGGTCGGAGGCGCCGGCAATCGCGATCGAATTGCTGCCGCCGTAGGCGAACGCGTCGGAGACGGATGCTCCGGCCGCCGCATCATTGTTCCAACCCTTCCATCCGCCTTGTCCGTGGATGGCGCTGCCGGCGACATAGGACTCGAAACCTTCGTCGAGCACGCTGGCGGAGGCGACCGCTCCTGCACTCAACACGAGCAGAGCCATCGCCGTAAATCGGAGACTTCTCATAGCACCCACTCCTCCAAGATATAGTTAGGCAAGGCAAGAATGGTGCATGCCAGGAGCGCAACAAGCCGCTCTCAGCGTCGCGCACTTCGGGCCCCACCGGACACCTGTCCAGTATAGCGACAGGGCCGATAAGAATCAAGCCAAACCCCTGAGACGGCCCGAAAAACGGCTATAAAAGCGTTCGAACCTGGCCGGCTCGGCCTTGGGCGGCCTCATCGCGACCACTCAGGCGGCGATCCAGGTCCGGGGCTGGACCAGGGCCCGGTGGAGCCGTATCAGTACGGCCAATCGCAGCAATACGACGAACCGAACACCGCCGCACACGAGCGGGCCGCCTTTCGCGTGTAAGACCCCAGTCGACGGGGGACGGACAACCGAGTATATTGTGGGCCGACGGCGCATTTTTGCTCTTGACTATTGTTCTGCTTTCCGTCTTTATGGCGTTTTTCCCCAGCCTGAACCGTTCAATAGGACAAATCGACGGTTGCAGACCTCTGTTCTGGATTTGACTCTATGAAGCGGATCATTGAAGAAGTCTTCGAGACGGAAGAGAAGGTCAGCGCGATTCTTCGACAAGCGCAGATGCAGGCCTCCGAGATTCGCCAGTCAGCCGAACGCGAGATCTCCGAATCGCTCGGCAGCGCGAAAGACCAGGCTCGACAGATCATCCAGACGGCCGTCGAGCAGGCCAGGAAAGAGGCTGAGCAGATCCGCGACGAGAGGCTCCGAACGGCCGAACAGGCCAAAGAAATGCTCGTCGGCAACAGCACCAGGAACCTCGACGGTCTGGTGGAGACCCTTTGCCAGGTGGTACGGACGACGGAGTACGAAACGGACAGCCATTGATGGCCGGTGCATTGACCAAATACTCGTTCATCAACGCCAAGCTGCGGGCGCGGATCAGCCAGATCCTTCCGGATGAGGTCTTCGGGCAGTTGGCGCAATCGGCGTCTGTGGACGCAGCTCTGGCTCTGCTGCTCGACACGCCGTTTGCGCCCCTGGAAGAGGTCTACAACAGCACCGGCGATCTCCGGCTGGCGGAGATCGAGCTGCTCAAGAGCGAGATCGTGCTGTACCGGAACATTCATCAGTACCTCCATGAGAGTTCCCGGGGCCTGGTCGATGTGCTGCTGAGCCAGTTCGAGATCGACAACCTCAAGAACGCCATACGAATCTACTTCGACCGCAAGGTTCGCGGGCACGTCGACGAATCGGCGGCGCACTACATCCTGTACGAGCCGATCCTCCATTCGATTCCGATGGACATCATCGTCAACGCGCGGAGTTTCGACGAGATCGCCGGGGTGTGCCAGGGGACGCCGTACAAGGCGATCATCGAGAAGTACGGCGCGGTGGTGGAATCGGAAAGCTCGCTGTTTCGCCTGGAGGTGGCGTTCGACCAACTGTACTATGCGGACCTTATCGACGCCATCAACAAACTGGATCGGGTGGACCGCGAGGTCGCCATCCGCCTGATCGGGGTCGAGATCGACCTCCAGAACATCAGTTGGATCATTCGGTTCAAGAAGTTTTACGACCTTCCCCTCGACGCGGTCGTGGCAGCGCTGATTCCCGGAGGCTTCCACCTGAACCGCGCGACGATCGACGAGCTGTATCAGGCACAGAACGTCACCAGCGTGCTCCAGAAATTCGTGGGGGGCGCCTACCCGGGCCTGTCGGCTCTTCTGGCGTCGCAGGCTTCGGACAGCACGTCGCGTCTGATGCTGATCCGACGCATCCTGGAGGAAATCCGGCGGCATGAGGTTCAGCGCATTCTGGCGGGCTACCCGTTCACCATCGGCATCATCCTGGCCTACTTCATCCTGAAAGCGGACGAACTGAAGAGAATCCGCATGATCCTGAACGCCAAACAACTCGGCCGGCCCCTGGAACGCATCGAGAACATGCTATGATTCTCACGACTGCGATGACACAACTTTTTGCGGTGGTTCTACGCCGGGATAAGGAGCGGGTGACCGAGACGCTCCTTCGCGAGGGGGTCATGCAGTTCCTCAGCACGTCGGAGTTGGACATCGAGCCCCGGCACAACCAGTCCGGCGCAGCGCCGGACGCGTCCCTGGCAGAACTGTCCGACATGAGGAAACGGATCGAGGGCATCCTCCACACGGTCGGCACGATTCCGTCGGCGCCCCAGGAGACCGACCTCCAGAATCGCGCCCCGGTCAATCTGGCCAAGGAGGCCGAGCGTCTGGACCGGATCGACGGAGAGCGCGAGAGCATCCGGGAACGGCAACGTTCCCTTCAGCAGGAGATCCTGAAGCTCGAAGACCTCCGACGCCAGGTGAACCTCTACGGCGTCGATCTGGGCAAGCTCCAGGCGCCGGCGCGGCAGTCCATGCTGGCCATGCAGACGGGAAGACTCCCTGCCTCCAACGCCAAGCGCTTCGAGGAATCCCTCAAAGGCCTGCCCGCGCTGCACATGGCGCTGGCACAGCAGGACGGCATGGTCCACTACCTGCTGTTGTCGATGAAACGCGACCAGGAGCCCATCGAACGAATCCTCTCGAGTGTGGGGTGGACCAAGGTCGAGATGTCGCAGGAGGTGCTCTCGGCCCGCAAGAATCTGTCGGGCGACCTGACGGCCAAGCTCCAGGCGCTCACGGAGGAGCAGAAGAAGCTCCAGGATCGCGTCACCGATCTGATCCGCCAGGAAGAGCCGCACCTGAAGGACTTGTGGGTCCGGCTGCGGATTCAGGAGCTGTGCGCGAAGATTCAGGCCAGCTTCCAGTCGTCGTCGCGCACGGTCATCTTCGCCGGGTGGCTGGCCTCGTCGATGAAAGAGCGGCTCAGCGCGAAGATCGCCGAGGCCTGCGAGGGCCGCTGCTACCTCGAATGGCACGACGCGGACAGCGACGAGACCATCGCCTCCGAGGTGCCGGTCCAGTTCAACAACCCCAAGGTGCTCGCTCCGTTCCAGATGCTGGTGAGCAATTTTGGCATCCCACAGTACGGGACAATCGACCCGACTCCGTTCGTGATGCCGATCTACCTGATCATGTTCGGGCTGATGTTTGCCGACGCCGGACAGGGCCTGGTGCTGACACTGATCGGGGCCCTCAGCGCATACCTGACGCGCAACAACCAGGCCAAGCGCGGCACGTACCACCTCTCGTGGCTCATTGCGTGGTGCGGGCTCTCGGCCATCGTCTTCGGCGTGCTGTTCGGATCGTACTTCGGAAAGGCGCTGTTTGAGCCGCTGTGGTTCGACTTCCACGGGATCGTCGCCGGCCACCCGGAGACCGGCTCCGTCATCCGCGACGTCTACGACATCCTGTCGATCACCATCTACTTCGGCATCACCGTCATCGTGTTGGGCCTGTTGTTCAACTGGTTCAATCTGATCCGCACCCGCCGATGGGTGGAGCTGGTCTTCGACAAAGGCGGCATCCTGGGCGGATGGATCTATGGCGGAGGCGTGTACATCGCCTCCTACATGGTCGATCACGGCTACAAGGAATTCCCTTCGGGCAACACAGTGTTCCTGCTGGTGGGTCTGCCGGCCCTGCTGCTGCTGATCAAGGAGCCGTACCATCATTTCGCCCACGGCAAGGCGCACGCCGAGAAGGCGGGCAATCCGATCTTCCTGGTGCTGACCTTCCTGATGGAGTGGATCGTGGAGCTGCTCGAGATCTTCAGCGGCTATCTGTCCAACACGCTGTCGTTCATGCGAGTGGCCGGTCTGGGCATCGCGCACGTGTGCCTGATGATCTCCTTCTTCACGCTGGCGGGCATGACCAGCGGCGTCTTCTCCGTCCTGATTCTCATCATTGGGAACATCCTGGTGATCGGCCTGGAGGGTCTCTCGGCCGCGATCCAGGCTTTGAGGCTCAATTACTACGAGTTCTTCACGAAGTTCTTCCATGGGACCGGGAAGCTGTACACTCCGATCTCGCTGGACAGCGAGCCATAGATCGAGAAGAAAACGCATCGTCACATGCCTGGACAGGCCCGTTCAGGCAGGTTGCAGCGAAAGACAAGAAAGGATGAAACGCGATGGATGAGCCGGTACGCAAACTGAAAACCACGATCACGCAAAGCCTGATTGCCCTCATGACCGTCCTGGCGATTGTCGGGACGCTGTTCTGCTCGAACGCCCTGGCCGCCGAGACCCCCGACAGCACAACGGTGCAGCCGGAGACCACGCCGGAGTCGGCCGGAGTCATGAAGTTCGGTCTGCTCGCGGCGGCCGTCGCCTTCGGTCTGGGCGCCATCGGCGCCGGCTTCGCCATCTCCCACGTCGGCGCCGCCGCCATGGGCGCCGTCGCGGAGAAGCCCCAGATCGCCGGGCAGGCACTGATCTTCGTGGCTCTGGCAGAGGGCATCGTCGTGTTCGGATTCATCACCGCCCTGATGATTCTCGGGAAGCTGTAGCGACACCATGAAGTACTCGATCATAGGCGATGAAGATACCGTCCTGGGTTTCGGCGTCGTGGGCGTCGCGGGCAGAGTGGCCACCAACGCCGAAGAGGCCCAGCGGGCCTTCCAGGATCTCCTGGGCGACAAGGAGACGAGTATCATCATCATCACCGAGCGCGTGGCGGAAATGATCCGATCGATCGTGGACCGGTATGTGTTCACCGAGAGCTTTCCACTGATCGTCGAGATTCCGGACCGCCACGGTCCGGTGCCGGGACGGCCCGGAATCAAAGAAATGGTCAACACCGCGATAGGACTGAAGATATGACCGGCAGATCGCGATTCGTGCGTCTCGACCACCGCCAGGAAGGCCCATGCCTACGAAGGGACCGTGCTGATGAAGCCCGTTGAGCAGGGGAAAGCGGCTCTGATTTCCGGCATCGAAGCGGACGCCCGCGCCGAAGAGCAACGGCTCCTGGCGGACGCGCAGGCGCAGGCGGCCGAGAAGAAGAAGTACGCCCAGCAGAAGATCGACGGTATCCTGGACGAGGCCCGGAGCAAGGCGGCCGAGCAGGCCGAGTCAATCAAACGAAAGGCGATCTCAGGCGTAGAGCTGGAGATCAAGCGGCGCAACCTCCAGGTGCGCGACGCGCTGATCCAGGACCTCATGGACCGCGTCGAGAAGAGGCTTGCCGCGATGATCGACGGGCCGGACTACAGAACGGTCCTGACGAGCTGGATCGTCGAGGCCGCTATCGGACTCGACGCCGAGACCGCGACGGTCAATGCCTCCGAACGGGAACGGCCTCTGATCGATGCGGCCATGCTCGACCAGGCCCGGCAGGCCGTGCTGTCGAAGACCGGAAAGCACGTGACGCTGACCCTGTCCGATGCACCACCCCTGAAGGGCCAGGGCGTAGTCTTGACGAGCCGGGACGGACGTATGGCGTTCAACAACCAGGTCCGCACGAGAATGCTGCGAAAGCAGCGTCAGATGCGCAGACTGATCTATGACGGGCTGTTCGCAAGCCCGCGAGAAGAGTGAGTATGATTGACAGAATCATAGGACGGGTCAAGCGGGTCAACGGCCCGGTCATCGAGGTCATGGGCATCACCGACGCGGAGATGTTCGAACTGGTCCGCGTCGGCGAGGCGAACCTCATCGGCGAGCTGATCAAGCTCGAGAAAGACAGCGCCATCGTCCAGGTCTACGAAGACACGACGGGCATCGCGCCGCACGACCCGGTCTACGGCGCCGGCATGCAACTGTCGGTCGAGCTGGGGCCGGGCATGATCGGCACCATCTACGACGGGATACAGCGACCGCTCGAAGCGATTCGCGCGATCTCCGAGATCTTCATCCAGCGCGGCATCTCCGTTCCTTCTCTCGATCGAAAAAAGAAGTGGCATTTCGTCCCGACCGCCAGGGCCGGCGACCGCTTGGCGGGTGGCACGATCCTCGGCACGGTCCAGGAAACACCCAATCTCCTGCACCGGATTCTCGTGCCGCCGACCGACCAGGGCGTTCTCGAATCTATCGTGCCGGAAGGCGACTACACGGTCGAGGAAACGATCGCGGTCCTGAAGACGGACGAGGGGAAGACCAAGGACCTGTTCCTCATGCACCGCTGGCCGATCCGCGTCCAGCGTCCGACCAGCAAGCGCTTGCCCCTGGAAACCCCGCTGATTACGGGCCAGCGGGTGATCGACGCCCTGTTCCCGGTGGCCAAAGGGGGCACTGTCTCGATCCCCGGCGGCTTCGGCACGGGCAAGACCATGACGCAACAGGCGGTCGCGAAATGGTGCGACGCGGACCTGATCGTCTACATCGGCTGCGGCGAGCGAGGCAACGAAATCACCGACGTCCTGACGGAGTTCCCCGAGCTGATCGACCCGCGAACCGGCCGGTCGCTCATGGAGCGGACGATCCTTATCGCCAACACGTCGAACATGCCCGTTTCGGCGCGCGAGGCCAGCATCTACACGGGCATCACGATGGCCGAGTACTTCCGCGACCAGGGCTACCACGTCGCCATCATGGCCGATTCGACCTCGCGGTGGGCCGAGGCCCTTCGCGAGCTGTCGGGGCGCATGGAAGAGATGCCGGCCGAGGAAGGGTTCCCCGCCTATCTGCCGACCAAGATCGCCGAGTTCTACGAGCGGGCCGGCTCGATGGAGGCCCTCTGCGGACGGAACGGCTCGGTGTCGATCATCGGCGCCGTGTCCCCTCCCGGCGGCGATTTCTCCGAGCCGGTCACCCAGCACACCAAGCGGTTCATCCGATGCTTCTGGGCTCTCGACCGGCACCTGGCCAACGCGCGGCATTACCCGGCCATCTCGTGGCTGGACAGCTACAGCGAGTACCTCAGCGGCATGACCGGCTGGTGGGAGCAGGAGGTCGGCCCGCAGTGGTTCGCCGACCGAACAGAGATCATGGAGCTGCTGCACCGCGAGGTTCGCCTCCAGCAGGTGGTCAAGCTGGTCGGCCCGGACGCGCTGCCCGACACGCAGCGGTTCATCCTGGAGGTCTGCACCCTGTTCAAGAACGCCTTCCTTCAGCAGAACGCCTACGACCAGATCGACGCGTATTCGACCGTGCAGAAGCAGGCCAAGATGATGCACATCATCGCCCTGTACTGGCAGCGCGGCTCCGAGGCGCTCAAGAACGGCGCGACGTTGATGCAGCTCAAGAAGATGAAAGTGTATCAGGACATCATCAAGATGAAGTTCTCCGTACCGAACGACGATCTCTCCGGCCTGGACAAGATCGAAGCGCGCCTGGAGCGTGCGATGGATCAGATGGAGGCCCTGCATGCCTGACGCCAAGAACAGCCGCCTGTTGTCCGGCCGTGAGTACGTCGGCGTCGACAAGATCGACGGCCCGCTTATCTTCATCCGCAAGACCCATCCGGTGGGCTACCGGGAACTGATCGAGTGCGTGGACAAAGACGGACACGTGCGGCTGGGCATCGTCCTCGAATCGTCCACCACCGCCGTGGTGGCCCAGGTGTTCGAAGGAACCTCCGGATTGACCCTGCCCGGGACGCGCGTCCGCTTCTCGGGCGAGCCGCTGACCCTCTCTGTCTCGAAAGAGATGCTCGGGCGGGTCTTCGACGGACTCGGCCGGCCCATCGACGGCGGCCCCGCCCAGCGCAGCGACGTCGAGCAGGACGTCAACGGCATGGCAATCAACCCCACGTCACGGCAATACCCGCGCGATTTCGTGCAGACCGGCATCTCCGCCATCGACGGCATGAACACGCTGATCCGGGGCCAGAAGCTGCCCATCTTCTCGGGCAACGGGCTGCCGCACAACGAACTGGCCGCCCAGATCGCCCGGCAGGCCAAGATCCGCGGCACCGCCACGGAATTCGCGGTGGTGTTCGCGGCGATGGGCGTCAAGCACGACGTCGCACAGTTCTTCGTTCGCTCGTTCGAGGAGAGCGGCGTGCTCGACAACGTGGCGCTGTTTCTGTCGCTGGCCGACGATCCGTCCATCGAGCGGCTGATCACGCCGAGGACGGCGCTGACCCTGGCCGAACACCTGGCCTTCACCGAGGACATGCACGTGCTGGTCATCATGACCGACATGACCAACTACTGCGAATCGCTGCGCGAAATCTCCACGATCCGAGGCGAAATACCCTCTCGGAAGGGTTATCCCGGCTACTTGTACTCGGACCTGGCGGAGCTGTACGAACGCTCGGGCATGATCAAGGGGCGCAAGGGCTCCATCACCCTGCTGCCGATCCTGACGATGCCGAACGACGACATCAGCCATCCGGTCCCCGACCTGACGGGATACATCACCGAAGGCCAGATCGTCTTCGAGCGGGAGATGGACGGCCGCGGGATCTATCCGCCGGTGGCGGGATTGCCTTCGCTGAGCCGCCTGATGAAAGACGGCATCGGGGAAGGCATGACGCGCGAGGACCATCCGCACCTGGCCAGCCAGCTCTTTGCGGCCTACAGCTACGTCAAGGACGTCCGCAACCTCGCTTCGGTCATCGGCGAAGAGGAGCTGACCCCGCTCGACCACAACTATCTGGAATTCGGCAAACTCTTCGAGCAGAAGTTCGTTTCTCAGCGTAAGGATGAGGATCGCAGCATCGAGCAGACCCTCGATCTGGGCTGGGAGGTGCTGCGGACGCTGCCCGTCGAAGAGCTGCACCGCGTCACCGACGAAGAGATTGAGAAGTATTACGGAGGTTAGAATCGAATACCGGAACGCAGAAAGCAGAACTGTGGGATCGTCTTCGGCGAGAGCATCGAACAGCATTCGCGAAGCGAACACCGCGATTTTGATCTTTCCATTCTGGTTTTTGAATCTGAATGCGAAGCATTAGATCATGGCCCAATTGACCTACGCACCGACGAAGACGAACCTGCTGCGGTTGCGAAGCGACCTGAGCTTCGCCCAGCAGGGATATGAACTGCTCGACCAGAAGCGGAACATCCTGATCGTCGAACTGCTGGCGCTGCTGGATCAGACGGTCGACTTTCAGAGCCGCGTGGAGAAGGCCCTGGAGAAGGCCTACGAAGCCCTGGAGGAGGCCATCCTCGACATGGGCAAACTGAAGGTCCAGTACCTTACGGGCGCCGCGCACATCACGACGGACATCACGGTCCGTTCGCGAAGAGTCATGGGCGTGAGTCTTCCCGTAATCGAGACGCAGTTCACCGAATACCCGCCGTACTACAGCCTCATGGGCAACAGCTTCTGGATCGACAGCGCGCTGTCGTTCTTCAAGGAGGTGCTCCAACTGCTCGGCAAGCTCGCAGAGCTGAAGATTTCCGTTCTGCGGCTGGCCAACGAGGTCAAGAAGACCATTCGCAAGGTCAATGCCCTCGAGAAGATCGCCATTCCCGACCTCAAAGAGACCGTGCACTATATCGAGAGCCGGCTCGAAGAGAATGAACGGGATATGTTCGTGCTCATGAAGATGGTCAAGGAAAACCTGGAGAGAAAAAAGGCAGCAGCCGACGGAGGCCTCGCGTGAGTACCCCAAGAAAGATCCTCGTCTATGTTGATGGGACCGAACAATCGATCACGGCCGCTCAGTATGCGATCTGCATGGCCTCCTACTTCAAGGCCGATCTGATCGCGCTGTACGTGATCAACACCAAGGCCATGGAAGACCTGCTCAAGGCCCGGATCTTCCTCCAGGACGAGCAAATCGAGTACGAACACGACATGGAAGCCGATGCCCAACGGTATCTGAACTATGTCAACGAACTGGCCATCAAGAAAGGCGTTTCCCTGATCCAGAGGAGCAGTCGTGGGAGCGTCCACAAGGAAATCGTGAATCTGGTCGACGAACAGAACGTGGACCTTCTGGTCATCGGCGAGCTGGCCCGGATTCGAAGCCGGCGCGACGAGCTGTACGACGAGACCGAGCGCGCCATGCGAATGGTCTCGTGCTCGGTGCTGATCGCCAAGGATGAAGACAAGGTCTGGCAAATGTACGAATCGCTGGTCTGATACGGCGATGGGTGTTGTGGGATCCCACAGGGTATTCAGGAGAAGCAGGGCATGTCGTTGATTGACTTGGTACAAGAGAAGATTGTTAAAATTCCGCTCGTCTCGACCGATAAGGCGGACGTTCTGCGAGAACTCGTTCAGATACTCAAAGACGCCGGTGAGATCGAAGATTACGATGCCGTGCTTCGGGCCATTTGCGAGCGGGAAGAGAAACTGAGTACCGGACTGGAGAGTGGGATCGCGGTCCCGCACGGAAAGACCGAGGCCGTGTCCACGCTGAAGCTGGCGCTGGGCATCGCACCGCAGGGGATTGACTTCGCCTCGATCGACCGAAAACCGTCCCAGTTGTTCTTCATGCTGGTGGCGCCGCCCAACCAGTCGGGGCCTCACGTGGAAGCCCTGGCCGAGATCGTCAAGCTGGTCCAGTCGAAGGCGTTCTGCCGGGCCGTCACCGCCGCCAAAGACGCCCACGAGGTCGTCGAGTTGATCAAGGGAGAATGAGAAGAAACACCCCCTGCGCAGGAGCGTTCACAGCCTTCGGATTTGTAGCATTCGGGTTTGTTTCGGATTCCGTGCTTCGTGCTTCGGACTTGCACCCGCTAAGGGTGAATGGCAGTCTGGAAGCTCTCGCGGGCGGCCTGGATCGTCCGTTCGATGTCCGAATCGGTGTGCGCCAGCGAGACGAACATCGCCTCATAGGCGCTGGGGGCCAGATACACGCCGCGTTCGAGCATCCCGGCGAAAAATCGCTTGAAGCAGGCAATGTCCGTCGTCTGCACGTCGGCGAAGTTGCGCACGGGCCGGTCGCAGAAGAACCCGCTGAGGATAGATCCGACACGGTTGATAGTCAGGGGCACGCCGGCCCGGGCCGCAGCATCGGCCAGGCCCGTTTCCAGCGCCGCCGACAACGATTCCAGCCGCTCGTAACAGCCCGGCCTCGCCAGCAGATCGAGCGTCGCGACCGCCGCGGCCGTCGCAATGGGGTTGCCGCTGAGGGTCCCAGCCTGGTAGACCTTCCCCGCCGGAGCCAACCGGTCCATGATCCCGGCCCTGCCTCCGAACGCCGCCAGCGGCAGTCCCCCGCCGATGATCTTGCCCAAGCAAGTCAGGTCGGCATGCACACCGTAGAGTTCCTGCGCGCCGCCGAAGGCGACGCGGAAGCCGGTGATCACCTCGTCGAAGATCAGCAGGGCGCCGTTCTCGTCACAGAGCCGCCGCAGCGCTGCGAGATAGCCGTCCGCCGGGGAGACTACCCCCATATTGGCGGCGACCGGCTCGACCAGCACAGCGGCGATCCGGTCTGGATGGTTCTCGAAGGCGGCGGCCACCGCCCCAGCGTCGTTGTATGGCACCACCACGGTCAATTTCGCCAGCGCCTGCGGCACACCCGGACTGGAGGCCGTGCCGTGCTCGGCCACACCCGAGCCGGCCGCAACCAGAAAGGAATCGCTGTGGCCGTGATAGCAGCCGGCCATCTTGACGATCATGTCCCGCCCGGTGAACGCCCGAGCCAGGCGCACGGCGCTCATCACCGCCTCGGTCCCGCTGCTGACGAGCCGGACTTTCTCGATGGAAGCCATCGCATCGACGATCCGCTCGGCCAGCGCCGTCTCCGCCAGCGTGGGCGCGCCGAAGGAGGTCCCCCTGTCGACCGCCTTGTGAATCGCGGCGATTACGTCTGGATGGGCGTGCCCCAGAATCATCGGACCCCAGGAGCCCACATAGTCGATATACTCGCGGCCGTCGACGTCAAAGACCCTGGCGCCCCTGGCGGAGGCGATGAAGACCGGTCCGATATCCACGCCGCCAAAGGCGCGGACGGGGGAATTGACCCCTCCGGGCAGGAGCCGGCACGCCGCGGCGTAGGCTGCCTGCGACCGGGCATGTCTGTCGTGCGTGTCTTTCATGAGCGTGCATGGTACGCCGATCGCTCGGCGGATGCAACCGGCGCGCCGTAATTCGCAGACCGAGCCCCGTTTCCGTGCGTTCGGGAGGAACCTGGTGCACATTTTTCTTGCAATGAGTGCCCGGTTGCCGTATCTTTAAGCCCTTTGTGTTTCAATGGATAACAGGCGTATGCGTCCCTAAACCCGGAGCCGGAATATGAACTTGGTCAAATGGTTCAGAAGGAATAACAAGAAGGTCATGGCGGTCGTGGTCATCGTGCTGATGGTCGGATTCATCGGCGGCTCGTCGATCAACTACATCTTTCAAGGCCATGGCGGTCGGGACAAGGCGGTCGCCTTCTACGGCAAGAACAAGATCAACTACTATGACCGCGAAGAGGCCCGCCAGGAACTCGAGGTCCTCATGCGATTGGGCGCCTCCCAGGTCTTGCAGGCCCAGGACCTGCGCGGGATCGTCTTGAGCGAGTTGCTGTTTTCCCAGGATCGCGCCTCGGCCGAGGTGCTCGATTACGCCCGACAGATGATCCAGCGGAACCGCTACCGCGTCGGCGACAAGCAGCTCAGCGAGATCTACGCACGGACGGCGCCGACGGACATCTACTGGATTCTGCTGCGGGAAGAAGCCCGAATGGCGGGCATGCACGTCAGCAACGAGGATGTCGGCCGGCTGCTGGCCCAGGTCATTCCGCAGTTGTTCAACGGTCAGACCTACGCGACGGTGATGCAGGGCATGGTCAACCAGTACGGCAGGCCCGAAAGCTACATCCTGGCCACGTTCGGGAAAGTGCTGGCCGTGCTCCAGTACGCCGAGACCATCTGCTCGGTCCAGGCAGTCACGGATGCCGAGGTCCGTCATCTGGCCAGCTACGAAAACGAAACAATGAACGCCGAGTGCGTGCAGATGAAGGCCGCCTACTTCGCCGACAAGAGCGTCACACCGTCGGAGGCCGAACTGACCGCGCAATTCAACCGCTATAAGTCGGTCCTCCCTGGCGACGCCAACGAGATCAATCCCTATGGCTTCGGGTACAAGCTGCCCGACCGGCTGCAACTGGAGTACATCGCCGTGAAACTGGCGGACGTCTCATCCATCGTTCCGACCCCCGCGCAGGAGGAGATCGAGACGTTCTACCGGGACAATCGAACCCGGCTCTTCACCGAGCAGGTCCAGACCGATCCCAACGATCCAAATTCCCCGAAGGTGAACCGGACCAGGGCCTTCTCGGAGGTGGCGGTTGAGATCCGTGAGCAGTTGATGCGGCAGAAGATCACGACAAAGGCTGAGCAGATCCTGATCGACGTTCGTAACGTGGCGGACGAGAAACTGACGCCGCTCAACGCGAGGGAGGAGAAACCCAGCGTAGAGGAGTTGAAGAAAGGGGCCGCGGATTATCAGAAGATCGCAGAGGACTTCGGCGTCAAATACGGCGTACCCTTGTACTACGGGCGAACCGGGCTGCTCAGCGCGGTGGACCTCCAGAGCGACAAGTACCTGGGCAGATTGTTCCTGACGGGATACGGAGCAAATCCGGTCCGGCTGGGACAGATCCTGTTTTCCGCCGAGGATTTCGGCGAGCGTGCCGTAACGTTGATGTCCATTCCGAAAGCCCAGCGGTTCCGGAGCATCGGTCCGGCTCACGACCTCTCGGCCGCCAGCAGTCCAAACCTGTCCGATCAGATCATGACGCTGGTCCGCATCGTGGAGATCCAGCCGATGGCTTCGCCGGAGAACCTCGACGTAACCTACAGCACTCGGACCCTTCGGGCCGGTGACGCATCGACCGACGACGATGACGTCTTCTCTGTGCGGGAAAAGGTGGTGGAGGACCTCAGAAAGCTGGCCGCCTGGGATGCGACCAAGGCCAAGGCCCAGGAGTTCGTCGCGATGGCCACGAAGGACGGCTGGGACAGCGCCGTGGCCAAGTACAACGAGCTATACGGAGCCCAGGCCACGGAAGACCCGAACGACCCGAACGTGTTTGAGGTGCAGTACCTGACGGGCCTGCGGAGGATCTCGGCCGGGCAATTGCAGGTGATCGCGACCCAGGCCGCGAGCAATCCGGCAGCGCCCGAGTACCTCAGACGGCTGGGGATCGAACGCCGCTTCATGGATCGACTTCACGCCCTTCTGCCGGCCGACAAGGACACCCTCGCCGAGACGCCGCTGGTCATGGAGTTCAAGCCCGACCAGAGTCTCTACTGCCTCCGCAGCCTGTCGATTCAGCGGCTGAACCAGCAGCAATTCCAGAGCCTGAGGCCCATGCTGCTCAGCCGTCAGGAACATGTGGAATCCCAGTCGCTGGCCGTGGTCCATTTCAATCCCGAAAACATTCTCAAACGCATGGACTTCCGGTATGCCGAACAACTCACCCCTGTGATCGACAGTGGGCCCAGAGAGATGCCGCAGGACCCCGTGTAATGCCTCGGACGTGGAAAGACAACCATGCTTTGTTCTTGATCGTGATCGGTCTGCTGGCTTGGGTCGTTCCCGGCGGCGGGCACTTTGCGCTGAACCAGCGACGTCGCGCGATCGTCATTCTCGTCACGGTGGTCCTGACGTTTCTCGTCGGGCTGTACGCCGGCTCGATCGGAGTGATCGACCCGGTGAACGCCAAACCCTGGTACGTGGCCCAACTGATGAATTCGCCGGCGGTCTTCTTCCTGGGACAAATCAGCGCTTCGGGGCAGTTCCCGGTCTTCGGACGGGCCGGTGAGATCGGCCAGATCTACACAAGCATCGCCGGACTGCTCAATCTGCTGTGCATCGTGAACGCGATCTATACGGCGCATCTGGAAGGTCTCAAGGGGGCGCGTGCGTGAGATGACGGCACTGACTTGCACTGTGTTGGCCAGCTTTACCACGCCGATGCGGATCGACACGAATGCCGCGTCGATGCTCTGGCTGATCCCGCTGGTGGTGGCGATCGCGGTCGTTTACAAGGCGACCAAAGTGCATCAGATCCGAGCCCGAGCCTTCGCGAAGGAAACAGCCCTGCTGATCGGCTCGATCATGGTGTTCGTCACGGTCGCGGCGTTGATTCTCTATGGCGTGGCCTGGCTGGTCACCGAACAGCTTCCCGCCATGGCCGGCGGATCGGTCTTTTAGCCGCCGACCTGCTCGGCCGACCGCTGCAACACACCCAGCTCCACCAGCGCGTTGTACGCCGCCTTCTGCTCGGCTTCTTTCTTGTTGGCCCCCCAGGCACTGGGGAAATGACGCTGGTCGATCACCACTTCCGATTCGAAGCACTTGTTGTGATCCGGCCCTTTCTCGTCGAGCAACACGTACAACGGCGCGGCGCCGAACTGCTCCTGCGAGCATTGCTGCAGGAGGCTCTTGAAATTGCCGTGGGCCTCTTCGGAATCCACCTGCTCGATCAGGGTCAGGAAGTTGCGCACGATCAGGTCGCGCGCCGCGTCGAATCCGCCGTCGATGTAGACGGCCGCGATGACCGCCTCCAGCAGGCCGGCCGCCAGCGATGTGGGCAGCGCCTTGTTCGAGATCATACCCTTGCCGACGGTGAGGAACCTGGGCAATCCCAGGCGTTTCGCCACGCGGGCACACGTCCCGCGGGAGACGAGCATGCTCTTCATCTTCGTCAGCTCGCCCTCGGCGTAGCGGCTGTACTTGTCGAACAATGTCTCACAGATCACGGTCGAAAGGATGGCGTCGCCGAGGAATTCCAAACGCTCGTTGCTGTCGAGACGGCTGTCAACCGCGGAAGAGTGCATGAAGGCCCTCTGGATCAGGGCTTCGTTGGAGAACTCGTACCCGAGAATCTGCTCGATCTGGTGCAGAACGTCTTTGTCCATGTGGCATCATCCCGCCGCATGGCGCATGCCGCCACGGCGGGCGCAAGTGCCCTTCTATGAGCATCCTGCGAGCAGATGACGAATACCGTTCACGTGAACGGCCTTCGTGACCCGCTCCACAGGGCAGCAAACCTGTCGGTCTTCTGC
>Ga0208195_1001888_pt1 | contig 21272 bp, 28 predicted proteins | sample AD_UKC077_MetaG_FD_184441 | JGI IMG/M metagenome (GOLD analysis project Ga0208195, IMG submission 184441) | Active sludge microbial communities of municipal wastewater-treating anaerobic digesters from USA - AD_UKC077_MetaG (SPAdes) (version 2) | ecosystem: Engineered > Bioreactor > Anaerobic >...
TAAAGACTGAGTTTTGAAAAGACTTGCAAACTTCTCAACTTCTCTTGAAGGAATATCTTTAAATATTTTACCAACAAAGGCACCTGGTTTACCTTTGTATCTACTATTAGATGTCCAGTAAGTATCTGGTTCTAATGAGTTAATTCTATCTGTAGTAAGATAAGAAATCTTACTTTTATCATCATGTGATACAGAGATATAATTAACTGGAGACTCTACTAAATCTTCTTTAGAGTGTCTTTTCTTTAATAAAAGTTTTGCAACCATTGACTCAGATTCAATTTCTGTCAATATGTTTCTCAAATCATCTGAGATAAGTAAGTCAATAGTTTTTCTTTGATATGTTGGCATAAATAGTGTTTTTTATTTTTTACAAATATAGTTATTATTTTTTAAATTCCTAATGATTCTAAGATAGAATTTCTAACTGCACACTGAGTTATTTTAGTAATTCTTTCAGTCTCAATTTTGATGATATGAGAATCTTGTCTATTAAATATTTTTAAGTAAGTTTGGAAAGCCCAAAATGCATCTACATAAAAATCTAACTCTCTTGTTACTTCTTTTATCTTTGTAGAGTCAGTATATAACATATTTCTTTGTTCTGTAGAAAGTTTAGATTGTACTAATTCAATTTTATTAGCAACATATCTAACATTGTTTTTGAAGGCATCAAACTTTCTGTGGTTGATTTGTGGTACTTCCTCAGCATCACCTAAGATAATTTGTCTTAATTTAGAAAAAGCAACTTTGTGACCAACAATAGACTCCATAGCTTCAATTTGTTCATTAAATGTTTCACCATTCAATCCCTCAGAAGCCACTTCTGCAGCTTGAGTAACACCTTTTAAGTGTTTCTTAATCAATCCAGTATTACTTGCACCAATTACATATAAGTCATGTGTATCAGAGTATAAACCAACATTGAAACTCAATCTTCTTGACTTATCAGAAGAGTTTAAGATATAGAATGATTTATGAAAATCAACACCACCTACATTAATACTATCAGAGATTAATTGTAAGTATTGTTTACCACCAATAATATCTAATCTGTATTTACTGATTTCAAAGTTTTTCTCAATCAACTCAATCTTATCTTTAAGATACTTAGCAATGTCAAAGATTTCATATCTGTTAGATACATTAGCAACTTTTATGATTCTATTACCATATCTAGTGATAACTTGTGTTCCTTCTTTAGTAATTGAAATCTTGTCAATTATTGAAAATAGTTGTTCTTTGTTGTAATCAGTATATCCTCTCATAGTGTATATTTGTTTTGACAAAGATAAGTAATTTTTATTTTAGAAACAAAAAAAGACACTACTAATGTCTTTTTATTTATTCTCTTCTATATACTTTTTTATCAAAAACTCAATTAATCTTGACTTCTTGTAAAACTTTTTCTCAATTGCTATCTCAGTAATTTTCTTATTAAGATATGGATCAATTGATAGTGATATTTTCACTTTTTTTTCTTCATCAGGTATTTTATTATTCATATTATTATATTATTTTTTTAAAAAAAGTTTCAAAAAGTGTGTAGGAAAGTGGTATTTTTTTAATATATAATAAAAAAGAGAGTTATATTATGTTAGTATGTAATACTTGTAAGAGAAGTGAAGAAGAAGTTAAAATAGTTAAAAAAACTGGTATATGTCTTTCTTGTAATAAAAAAATTTACTATCAAGAGAATAAAGAATTGATTAAATTAAAATCTAAGATTTATTCAATTAATAATAAAGAAACGATCAAGGAATGGAAAAAGGAATACTATGTTGATAATAAAGATTTAATTAAGATTAAATCTATTAAGTATTATGATGATAATAAAGAAATTATAAAAGATAAAGTTAGAAAATATTATAGTAAAAATAAGGATAAAAACAAAGAGTATAGAGATAATAATAAAGATAAAAGAAATAAATTACGTTGTAATAGATTAAAAAATGATAACCTATACAGATTGTCACAATATACAAGAACTATGATAAGGAAACATATTTCAAATGGTGGATTTTCAAAAACATCAAAAACATCAAAAATATTAGGATGTTCATTTGAAGAGTTTAAATTATATTTGGAAGATAAGTTTCAACCTTGGATGACTTGGGAGAATAGAGGATTATATAATGGAGAGTTAAACTATGGATGGGATATAGACCATATTATACCAATATCAAGTGCTAATACAGAAGAAGAAATTATAGCACTAAACCACTATACTAACTTACAACCTCTTTGTAGTAAGATAAATAGAGATATTAAAAAAGATAATTTAGAATTAATATATACTATATGATATATCTAAAAAGTTATGATAAATTTATAATTCTTGAGAATAGTAAAAATGATCCAATCCCTGAAATTACTCAAGGTGGTAAATTGGCAATAGTTCTAATTGGTGCACCAGGAATTGGTAAATCAACATTTGCTAAGAATTATATTACTCATAAAAATCAGAACATTAAAATATTTTCAACTGATGATGTTTCTTTAACATTAACTAAACAACATGATGTTTATAGAAGAGGAGCTTCACAACTTAATCTTAGAAAACTTTCTATGTTTATCAAATCAGGTGGTTCATTCATTTATGACACTACAGGAGTAAAAAAAGAGAATGTTGAGAGTGTTACTAAAGAAGCAAGAGATAATGGTTATAATGTTGTCTATATACATTTAGTAGGTACTTTAGATTTATCATTGAAACAAAATTTACAAAGAGAAAGAAATGTTCCAGAAGATGTTATAAAAAATATCTATGCTGAACAATTCAAAAATATGAAATACTTTTCAAGTTTAAACCCAGATACTTATTATGTTGTTTACAATATTGATGGTAAGTATAAGTTTATGAAATATAATGGTCAAAAACTTCTTAAAAGAAAAGCTGATAGATATGTTGAAAGTTTAGATAATAAAGAGTTTGGTGTAAAAGATGCTTATTTAAGTGCTATTGCTTTAATAGATGATGGTTTTCTAATTAACTTTTATGATAGTGATCAGAGATATTTGAGTACTGATGATATTGATAATGAAACAGACAAGTATAAAAACTTTAAGATATATAAAGAGGTTGGTAATTATAGAGAAAATGAGTTTACATTAGAAGTAACAAATACTAAAACCAGTTTAAGTTTTGAAGACTTTGCAACTATTATAAATAATATGGTTGTTACTATAGAGGACATAGCAACTAAAGGTTGGACAGTAACAGATTTCTTTGCAAGTCCAGATGATGATAGTACAGGAGAATACAGATTTTATCATATAAGATTTGTATTTACTAAACCAAAAGTTAAAATAAGTGATAAGAGTTTACAAAGTGCATTTACAAAAGAACAGATTACTGATGTATTTAATTCAGATGGTTAGATGTAGAAGATATTACTTTCTATGATGACTATATTGAAGTAGAATTTGACAATCCAGATTATCATCATAATAGTAATGTTGATGATAGATTAGATAGTATTACTAAAAGATTAGGTGGTCGTGAATATGAAAATAACTATGATACAGTTAAAATATGGTTTGATTAAGAATAAAGAAAATGTTCATATTTCTTTTCATCAGTTAAATCAATCTCCATCATACAATCTTGTTTAAGTGGTGTTGTGAATATAACACAAACATACTTTAAGAAATCAACTTTTTTATCATTAAGTAGTTCTTCTAAAATTAAATCTCTTTCATCTTCTTTAGATAGTTTTTCACCAGTATCAATTAATAGATTAATCTTCCAGGGTAATCTTTTTTCAACAAAACTATATACAGATTGTTTATAAACATTAGGATGTCTAATCTGTCTTTTAAATGTAAATAGTGCAAAAATTACAACTCTTACAATATATTGGTGGTACACTTCATTAATTTCAAGTTTCATTTTATTCTTTCAGTTCATCTATATATTTTTTGAGTATATATTCAATCAATCTTGATTTTTTATAAAATTTTTGTTCAATGGCCATTTCACCAATCTTTTTATCAAGGAAAGGATCTACAGATATAGATATTTTAACTTTCTTTTCTTCATCAGGTATTTTATTATTCATAGTAATTATATATATTTTATTAAAAAAGTTTACAAAAAGTAGTAGGAAGGTGTCAAAGTTTAATATATAATAAAAAAGAAAGTTATATTTATGTTAGTATGTAATGTTTGTAATAGAAGTGAAGAAGAAGTTAAAATAAGAAAAACTGGAATATGTGTCAAATGTAAATCAAAAATTGATTATGAGAATAATAGAGAGAAGAAGTTAAAAAGATGTAAAGAATATTATGAGAATAATAAAGAAATTATTTTAGAAAGAAATAAAATCTATTATGAGAATAATAAAGAAATTATATTAGTAAGACATAAAGAATATCAGGAAGAAAATGTAGAAAAATACAAAGAGTATTATGATAAATATAAAATAACTGATAAAGCTAAGGAAAGAGGTAAGAGATATTCTGAAAAAAATAGAGAATATAAAGCAGAGAAAGATAGAAAATGGAGAGAAGAAAATAAAGAACATGTAAGAGAATTCCAGAAAAAATATTCAAAAGAGAATAAAGAAAAAATTAACAAATATAGAAGAAATTATGAATGTAATAGATTTAGAAATGATATGGTTTTTAGACTTAAATTGTTAGTATCTTCTTCAATAAGGAAAGCTTTTTATACCAATAAACTTAAAAAGAATGGAAGAACAGAGATTATATTAGGTAAATCATTTGAAGATTTCAAATTATATTTAGAAAGTAAGTTTGAACCTTGGATGAACTGGGAAAATCAAGGAAGATATAATGGTGAGTTTAATTATGGATGGGACATAGACCATATTATACCAATATCCTCTGCAAAAACTGAGGATGATATAATAAGATTAAATCATTATACTAATCTTCAACCTCTTTGTAGTAAGATAAATAGACATATAAAAAGAGATACTATTTTATAGTATCTCTTTTTTTAATTTCTTCTATTCTGTCTCTAATCTGACATGCTATCTCATATTCCTCATTCCTTACAGCATCTTCCAAAGCTCTTTCTAAGTTCTCAATAGATACAACTGCTTTAGGTTCTTCAACAACTTCATCTTCTTCAATTACATCTACAGGAGTTCCATCATCATTCATATAAACACCTGCAGAGTTCATAACACTCATTGCCACATAGATAGGACATTGGTAAACATATGATAGGATAACTGCATCACCTACAGAACATTCAATTTCAATTTCTCTATTTCTAATAACTGATTTACCATTATCTAAATCAGTATAGTTATTTTGTGTAATCATCTTAGCATAGAATATACCTTCTGCTAATGAATAAATAAAAACTTCTTTAACATTTATACCATATGAATCACTCATAGACTTTAATAAGTCATGTGTTAATGGTCTTGGTGATTTAATACCTTCTGCTTCTAAAGCAATTCTTTGTGCTTCATTTGGTTTGATAATTACAGGTAATTTTCCTTTACCTTTATTTTCAGCTAAAATCAATACATATGATCCTGTTTGACTTTGACTATATGATAATCCTAATACTTTTACTAATTTTCTTTTCATTTATTGTTTTAATATTTTGTTAATTCTAAAGTGTCTTTGATAATCTTCTGAAAAAGCTTCATACTTTATTATCAGTTTGAATAATTCTTGATTTGTTTTGATTAAAAACATTTCACATTTTGTTAGTTCTACTTCTTTTTTTACTACATCTTCATCCTTCACTATGACAAAGAAGTATGCCATAGTATCAGGATTTTGTATTATAAAGAACTTGTCTAAAAAATCATATTTTATATCTTTATGTTGCATGTCTGTGATTGCAAATGGTTTATCCCAAAAGAATCTACGTTCAGTCCAACCAAACTTATGTAATATAATTGTATTTATTATCATTTAATTTCTTCTATTGGTTTTTCTTTACACTTATCAAAGTGCCATCTTTTACCATTTCCAATGTCAACAAACTTACCACAATGGGGACATTCTATATAAAATAATCCTCCTCCCCTGCTGACAAATTAGGTTTTTTTCAATAGAAGGTCCGCTGCTGATGTTGCACCTGGGGCGTTTGGTTTACACCATACTCTAAAACCTAAACCTCTTAACCAAGGGATATAACTTTTATAAGCAGTATAGGATCTATTTCTACTTGTTGGTCCAGGAAATGGATTAAAGTCAACATGTAAATCAATCTGTTTAACTTCAACTCTATCTGCATCAGTTAAGGTTAAGTTATTCATAACACCTTCTTCATTATGAAGTAAGGTTTCAGAAAACTCACCAGCTGATTTTAAGAGGTGATATTTATATTTACGTCTTTCTATATCAGTTATATCTGTTCTAGTGTAAAACTTCTCTAATTCATCATTGATGAAGGTTCCTACATCATGTAAGTATTGTGCTTCTTTGTATAATCTTTCTTGTGTGTCTCTAATTTTAGGACAAGATTCTCTAAAGAAAACAACGTGTGCACCATTTTTTAGATCAGTGTTATATGTCATTACTGTAACTGCATAGATTGTTCTTCTACGTACTTGAATAGAGTCACAACCCACACTAATTGTAGATGTTGGTTCTCTTTCTATTATTCCTTTTAAGTACTCTATGATGTCTGGGATTTGTTCTCCTCCAAACTTCTTAAATTTGTTTCTATACATTTTCTTCTTCTATTATTCTATTATTAATCTTTAATATGGACTTTTGCACTATTTGTGGTGCAAAAACCATAAATGTTCCATCTTCACAGGTTAGTTCAAAACTTCCAGCAGTATGAAATCCTTTACTCATACCAAGAAAACTATTATAATCTTCTATTGAGAGTATTGTTTTTCTGCCTTTAAACTCACCATATTCATTTATAAGTATCATTTGAATCTCAACCATATTAGTTGTATTAAAATTAACTTATTTGTTTAAAAAAAAGAGAGAAGTACTTTTGGTACTTCTCTCACTAAAAATCTTTCAATTTTTATCTTGCACTACCAGGTTTGTTGATTTTCTTGATAGTTTTTAACAGAGGCTCAAACTTAAGCAAGAATGCTTTCAATTTAGGGTGTGTTACATCAGCAATGTTATCTAAGATGTATAACAAGTATGCAGTCTTTTCATCATCACCAACTCTCTCCAAGAACTTGTACACATTGTCAAGTTGTTTTTCAGTGAACTTAGTCACATCTTTCTCTCTCAAAGCTTGGATAAGCTCAGAGTTCTTGTCTCTGTTGTATTTATCAAGTTCTTTTTTCACTTTGTCATAGTTGTTGATAACATCATCGATGCTAACATTCAACATATCTTGACAATACTGAATGAACTTCATTGCAGAGTTACCTAAGTAACCAGATGCAACTTCTCTAAGTAAAGGTAAGAACTCTCTTGGTGAAGAGTCAAAACCATAGTTGCAAAGAATAAACTCTGACAACATTGTCCAAGAACGAGGTGTTGCATACCCTTTAGCACTCTCTGTAGGGTCTTTGTACATTTGCTCTGGGTGAGATTTGATGAACCCAACAATCATTGGATGACATTTCTCATTAGCAAATCCTTCTAACCACTCGTCAACTCCCAAAGTGTGACTAATGTGAATTAAACGGTTGTTTAATGCATTATCAAACTCTTCAACATCAGTTCCATCTTCATCACCTAAGTTACCAGAAGACATCATTAATACATTCTCATTAAATTTGAAGTCAGTACCAATCTGACGCTCTAACAAGATTTGAAGTGCAGCATTTCGAACTTGTTGTGAAGCTCTATTCAACTCTTCAAAGTGGATGATAGTAGGTTGTTTGTTAGCTTCAATTGCCCAACGAGGAACAACAAAGTCTAAACATTTAACTGTCTTACCATCAACAGCAATTTCTGACACATTTGGATATAAACCAACATCTGTTTCATCAACCATAGATAAACGGATATCCATATATCTAAAGTTCATTTTATCAGCAATGGCTCTACCAATTGCAGATTTTGCAACTCCAGGTTTAGATGTGATGTTAAGAACACCATACTTAGCCCACATAATAGAGAAATATTTTCTCTCTTTCAAAGTCAAGTTTACTAAACTTTCTTGCATTTCTGCTGGCATCAATTTTAATTTCATTTTTTCTGACATATTCTGTTTTTATTTTTTTATTAATTATTGTACAAAGTTACTACTTTTTTTTAATCTACCTAATTTATTTTTATAAATGTTCAATCTTTTTTGAGTACCCAAACTACATCTGTTTGGGTACTCATTTCAACATATTATCCTTTGATAACACCAATGTTTTTCAACATTACTACTGGTTTAGTAGCTTCCATCAATTCTTGAACATTTCCTAACTTAGAGAAGTTGTCAATTGTTCCTTTAGCAACTGAGAATGAAGTAGTTGCTTTGATGATTTTTTCTTTATCTTTCTCAGCAATATCAGTACTATCTTCAATCATTCTTGAGATAATCTCACCATATTTTTCAATCATTGCATTGTCAAAAGAGAAAACTGTTTTCTCTTCTACAATAGTCTCACCATAAAGGTCTTGTAATTCCTCAGCTCTTGCTGGTGTGATTGAAATATACTTATCGGTAGGTATGACCATTAGTTGTGCAGTATCATCAGTATCTTCTTTAACATACTCTAACATTACTGACTCTGGGTTTTTACCATTTTTCTCATACAATTTAACCCATTCATCCTTAGCTAAGTCTTTTAATTCATCATGTAGCATATCGGATTTTGCTTTATCTCTTTTTTGATTATCAAGCAATTGTTCCAACTTTTCAACTTTTGAGAAAAAAGTAGGATCTTCAATTTTAATTCTTACTTTTTCATCCTTTCCTGCTGATACTTTTTTTGGTGCTGCTTGTTTTGCTTTTGTAAATAGAGACATAGTTTTTATATTTTTAGGTGTTAGTGATTATTTTAATTCTTGTACAAAGATAGTAATACTTTTTAATTCTACCAAATTTTTTTTAATTATTTTATTTAGTATTTATTATTCCTTTTTTGTAGAGTACAAAGATACAAAAATTATTTAATAAAACTACAAAGGGGAGACATATATTTTAATATATATAATATGAAAAAATGTAAATGGTGTGATAAAGAATTAATTAATAAAAGAAATGATGCTAAATTCTGTTGTAGAAATTGTAAAGGGATGAATAGAAGAGCAGAAAAAAATAAGAAGATAAAGAATGAAAAGAATTTGTAATATTTGTGAAATTGAAAAAGACAAAATAGATTTTAATTTAACTAAAGAGGGTAAATATAAATACAAATGTTGTAAATATTGTTTTTCGTTAAAAAGAAAAGATAGTAGTAAAAAATACTATGAAGAAAATAAAGAAAAAATAAATTTATATAATAAGTCTTATTATAAAGAAAATAAAGAAGAACTTGATAATAAAAATAAACTATATGTTATTAATAATAAGGAAAAAATCAAAGAAAACCAGAGATTATATTATGATGAAAATAAAGAAGAACTAAGTAATAAAAGAAAAAAATATAGGGAAGAAAATAAAGAAAAGGTAAAAGAAGGTAAAAGATTATATTATCTTAATTTATCTGATGAAAAGAAGAAAGAATTAAGTATTCAAAAAAAAGAAAAATATAATAAAAATATAGAAATAAATAGAGTTAAAAAACTTGAATATATCAAAGAAAAAATGTCTAATGAACCTCTATTTAAGTTAAAGTTCAACATAAGAACATTGATAAGAAATTCAATTAAGAGACAATTTACTGAAAAATCAAAAAAGACTATTGAAATACTTGGATGTACTTATGAAGAGTTTAAGATATATTTAGAAAGTCAATTTGATGAAAATATGAATTGGGAAAATCAGGGAAGTTATTGGCATATGGATCATATAAAACCTATATCTTTGGCAACATCTAAGGATGAAGTTTATAAATTAAATCACTATACTAATTTCCAACCACTTTACAGTTTAGATAATTTAATTAAAGGAAATAAATATTAAAAAACCCACTTTAAAAAGTGGGTTATTTTTAATATTCATCATCATAGTCTGCAAAACCATCATCATCCAAATTATCACCAAATTCATCTTCATAATCTGGTTCTTCAAATACATCATTATCTTCAAATAATTTAATTAAAGTATCAATATCACTATCTTCCAAGTCAATATCTTCAATTTTTAAAATATCTACAGATACTTTGAAGTCAATTTTACCATCCTTCTCTAATTGTTTCAACTTAGTTGTTATCAACTTTCGATCAATACATTCATCAAGGTTCCATATTGTTCCTAATTCATTCATAATTTTATTTTGTTTTTTAGTTAACCTTATTATTTTTAATTTATAAAAAGTTTATTATTTTTCAATTATTTTATTTTTAGGCACACCAAAAACATCCTTAGATTTAAAACCTAAAGTAGTATGAAAGTCTTGATTACCCAGACCAAATCTTTTTCTAACTGCATCTAACTTATCAGAGTTACAAACAATAAAATAAGTTCTATTATCTCCTTTAGCTGCAGTTCCAACACCTAACATTTCTAAATCATCTATTTCATAGTTTAAAATAGGTTCTAATGAATTAACAAACTTCTCAACACCTACTTCTTTAGCAAGTCTATTATAGTCCATTACATTCATTACAGTGATGTGGTAAGCATCATGATCTCTTCTCTTTTGATTTTCTGTATATGTATCAAAATCATCACCAAGGATTTCTTTTAAGTCATCCAAAAATGGTTCAACAACATCATTAGGTACTTTAATACCTAAATAGTTATTACCCATTGTATCTTTTAAATATGTTATATAATATGTCATTATTTTAATTTTTTTACTTCCCATCTTTGACTTTTTGATAAGTTTAAAAGAAATTCTCTTTCTCTTTTACTTAACTCTTCATCAAATACTTTTTCTTTATTTACCAATTTCTCTATCTGTATCATTGAATGTGCTTCAATTAATCTATCTAAACCTTTTGACCATTGATAAACATCACCTTTTGTAAAGTTCTTTGTAAATACAGTTTCAAAATTAACATCAACAGATACTTTATCACCATCAATGTTATATTTAAAGGCATTTTTGAATGATTCTTCTACCTCAGCACCTTTTTGATTTTGCCATTTAGCCACAGGGTATTGGTCATATTCATCTTGCATTTTCTTATTCCAATTCTTTTTATACTCTACATGATATTCATCATTTAGAACATTTAATACATCTTTTACTTGATCCTCTGTTAGACCATTTGTATTAGTCTCAGAGTGTATTTCTATTTTCCAAGGTTTATCTTCTTGTAATTTATTTTCCATTATAATAATTTTTTAAAGTTCTCTATCTCTAATCTTTTAATCTCTACACCCAATTCTCTACCAGTGATGCCACGATCCATTAACTCTTTAGAAGAGACACTTGGTCTGAACTCAACAAATTTAATCTTTACAGGGTCATTTATAGAGTTTACATCTAACCATTCTAAGATAGTTGTATCTTTAATAGAACATTGAACTTTCTTTTTGTACATTTCAGGTACTTCATCAATAGTTAATCCTAATAAATTGATTAAGAACACTATTTGGGTTGCTATTTTACCAGACTCTGGTGAGTTAGGTATCTTGTACTCTTGTACTAATTTATCTTCTAAACCTTTAGTTGACTCATTTTTGAATAAGTTTGCCATAACAACAACAAAATCTTTAGACTCTATTAAATCAGTATTTATTTTAGAACCTGGAAATACTTGTTCCCACATATCAAACTCAGTAAAGAAGTTTAAGTAGTCATTGAAGTCAATTGCTTGTTTCCATGCTTTCTTAAACTCTTCCCATATTCTTTCTTGTGATACATCATCTTTAGGTCCAATACCTTTTAATCTGTTATCAGTTCTAATTGCTTTAGCAGTGTTATCATCAATTTTACCACCAGTTCTTGCTGCAAATCTAAAGATTCTACAGATTCTTAATCTATCTTCAACAAATCTTTCCATTGCATTACCAACAGCTCTAACAACACCATTTTTAATATCATCAACACCACCAACAATATCTACAATCTGTTTGTTTTTAATATCATAGAAAAGAGCATTCATTGTTAAATCACGTCTCATACAATCATCAAAGATAGTTATATGTTTACCCATTTCAACTTTTTGATCATCACCTTTAGTATCTCTACCAGATGATATATCTTTTCTGTATGATGCAATTTCATATCCTTCTGGTTCATCTTTAGTGTAAAGTCTTAACACACCAAAGTTTTTACCTTGTTCATCAGATAATTTAAAGCCTTTAAGTATTTCTTTTGATTCTTCTGGTAAAGCATTGGTAACTAAGTCCCAATCTTTAGGTTCTTTACCTTGTATAAAATCTCTTACTGCACCACCTACCAAGAAAATATCTTTACCTGCTTTGATGTAGGCATTAGATACTTCTATAATATCATTAGGTAGAGGTATATCAACAGAGATTTTCTTAATATCTTTAGTGTTCATTGTTTCCAAGAATTTAGTGTATTTAGTAATTATTTTCACAAAGATAGTTATTTTTTAGTTTACAAAGTTAAAAGAATGATAAAATTTGTTTATACTTTCCTTTTTAATAAATTCTCCTATTTCACCAAATACAAATTGATATTTTGAACTAAACCCTGTATTCTCACAAAGTTCATATTTAATAACTTGTTGTAGATTTCTACCATCTTCTGTAGGAAAGTCAAACTTCTCACTAGAGAATAATTTAACTAATAGGTTTTTGAATTGTATACCAGACTTTCTACCTAATATACTAAGTACATCTTCTGAATCTTCATCAACATCTATACCTTTTATAACTATTTTATTATTCTCAATTATCATTTTAACATAAATAGAAGGACCTGAAAAAACACCCCAAAATTCAGACTGGCCAAAGTATTGACAAACTCTACCTATTGTATTAGCTTCTTCCATTTCACTTAATTTTTCAACATAAGAAATACCATCATAAACATCACCACTCATTTGTGAATAATAATCTCTCATATGTTCTTCATCACCTTCTTCAAGTACTGGTAAAAGTCCTATTGAAACTCTTATCCAAAAGTAAGAATTATATTCTTTCTCATAATCTTCAAATGATTCTTTAAAAGCCCAATCATCATACCACATTTTCAGTGCAAATTGTTCTTTTAACTTAGATCCTTGTTCTGAACCTGCATCAAATATACCATAAGGTTCATATTTTTTAAGGTCTCTTACTAAATCATTTAATTTATTTAGTTGAGAAATTATTTTAGCATGTTTGTCTAACTTATCTGCTCTTTTATTATGTTTTAAATCTTTAAGTGCTTTAGATACCTTCATATAAGTATTGGGGTTAAGCTCTTCATTAAATTTTTTAATATATTTCATAGTTCTTAGTTAGTTTGATATAAAGAGTTTACACTTATTTTATTTATTACATCTGCAATATGACTCATTTCTAAACCAAAGTCAGATGATATACCTGATTCTGCCAATGTTGCCTCAACTGCATTATATAATGATGGATATGTTTCATGATAACTTGAAACATAATCTGGATAATTTTTATTACTGAATATACCTACCATTAATCTTTTGAATTTTAATGCAGTTTTTCTATCAGCAATTTCTATTTGACCATAAAAGTTATCTGCAGTATCAGTTGAAAAATAAGTAACTTCACAATCATATTCTTTAGTTTTTATATGTACATAACCTCTCCAGATATGAAATCTATAACCATCTTGCCAATCCCAATCTGCACAATTACGAACTTTCTGATATGTTTCAATATCTTTAGGAACTAAATGAAAATCAAAGTTTAACCAAGTTTGATTATTTTGTTCAATTTCACCATGATGACCTTCATCATACCAGTGTGTGACCATTAAGTAGAAGTCTTCTTCAAATGCTGGTCCACCATCAGGACTTATTTTAAATGTGAATAATCCAAATGGTGAATATCTTTTAATTTCATCTTGCCATTCTTTATATTCTTTATCTTTTTTAATTCTTTCATTTTCTAATGCTATTCTTGCTGCTTCTTCCTCTTCTTCTTTTAATCTTACATCACTAAAAGTAGAAAGAGCTTTGGATCGAGCACTATGTCTATAACTTAGTTTATCAGCAGCACTTTTGTATGTTGTAGATTTCAACTCTTCATTAAATTTCTTCAAGTATTTCATAATTCTATATATTATTTTTTATATATAGATTTATGAAATGGTTAAAGAAATTTGAAGAATTAAGTCCAGAGTTAATCAGAAGAGCAGGTAATCAACTTATTGCAAAAGGTCATAGTGAAAGAGGTTTAGACTTATTAGATAGGTCTTATTTAGGGAATACACCATTTAATGTTTGGATTACTGATAATGGTAGTTGGTTAAAAAGACAACCCAAAGAGGATAAAGACAGAAGTGAACCAGTATCACTTAGTTATAATTTTTCAAGTAGTAAATTTTATTTCTATCCAAGAAATTCAACATATGAATTAAAAGGTGAAAATGTGGATGCTGAAAAAATAATACAATATTGGGAAGAAGGTAAATGTGATTTAGGGTTTAATATTGACTTTTATTTTAAACCAACTAAAGAAACTATAAAAAGTGTTAGATTTGATAAACAATATTTTGATAAAGAAGTTCCATTATTCAATATAAACTTCTTAATACATAGAAAGTTAGTTAGTTCTGATAATATACTTAAAAGTAAATTATCTAATGATAGTGTTTATATGCAGAAGTATTTTGGTGAGGTTTACCAATCTGTACCTAAAATAACATTATATTACCCAAATGTAAAGAATTTAGGTAGTAATAATGAATATGGATTATTTTCAGACAGAAAAAGTGCATTAAATTTCAGAAATAATATTCTACCTAAAGTAATGGATGAACAAGCAGATAAAATAATGGATATACTATCTATAATAAATATGAAAGCTAATAAGTCAGATGATGTATTGAATTTTTATAAGAATGTTAAATTGAATTATCTATATAGAAGTGAAATACCTCATTATGTTAATAGTGCAGTTGATGTAGAAAAATATTTCTTTGGTGAAAATTATGAAAAAGATATTAGAAGCTAATGAGATACATTAAACTATATGAAGCATTCAAGAACAATAATCAAGAAGGTTCTTTAATTACTGCAGATGATGTTATGAATTGTATTCAAGCAGGTGGTGTTCTTTATGCAACTATTATTAAAGAGTTTGCAGATAATGATCCTAAAGAACCACTTAAACCAGTAAGTATAGATGATGATGGTTTAGTTACAGTTGAATATGATGGTAATGAATATGAAGTATCTCTAAAAAACATAGAGTCTATTGAGTATTAACTCAATAGACCCTTTAGTTTAATATCTCTTGACATACATTTAATATCAGTAATTTTCATAGTTTCATAACTCTTTAATACTTTTAAAAAAATATTATATTGTTGTAAGGTTGCTTCTTTCTTTGAAGAAGTATAAAAGTCTCTACCATGATTTACATAAGGTATAATCAAATCTTTATTGTTTCTATTACAGAACTCTACTAATCCTTTGAAAGCATCAATGTTAAATACCCAAGTAGTTAAGTGATAAAGAATAAAATAATCTTGTGTTAATTTATTATAATCAACTTTTTCAGGAACATTTATACCAAACTTATTCATATAATCCAACTTACTTGATAACTTGAACTTATAAAGAAGTGTACAAGTTGAGCCATAACCAGTCATTGCATTATATAGTTCTACAATTCTTTCATCAGGTTCTTTATAACCATACTCTGATAATCTATTTTTTTCTTCTAATAAGTAAATCATATTTATATTAAATAAGAGATTATTTTTTCCTTTATACCCGATTGTTTTATACCTTCATTCTGTTTGATTGTGTGAACAAAATTATCTAAGTGAGGTGTCATATTCAAATCATCAATTGCAACCCATTTAGTTACTGATGGATTTAGAGCCAACCATTTCTTGATTTCTAATGCACGTTCTGCTTCATACTCAGCTTTAACTAATTCAAGACCTTGAAAGTCTTCCATTGTTAATGATGGTGTATAATCTATTGGACTTTTTAGAACACCATATTGTTTGAATAGGTCTTGCATCTCTTCTAAAGTACAATCATATTTCCAATCAGAAGAAATTACTATCTCTGCATCTGTTTGTTTTAAGATGTCATTTAGTAATCTTACTGCTTTCTTATTGAAGTTATCAAAACGATACTGAACATCCATTTTCCAGAAGTCATTTGTAAGGTACACAGAGTTCTCTGGATAAAGTTTATTCCATTGCTTCTGTTTACGGAAACGACCACCCCATTCTGTGGCTAAGCACATCACTCCATCAAAATCCAAAAATACTATCTTCATTTTCTTCTATTATTTTTAATATTAAATCATTATTATGATAATTTTTATACCCAGGTTTATAATCTTTTTCCCATATTGTATAAAAAATAAATCCATTTTTCTCTGCTATATCTTTTTTAAGGTTATCCTTTTCCCATATTTCTTTTGCACTTTTCCCATCAACAATTTTACTTTCTTCATATATTTCAGGGTTTGTATGCCAGTAATCACCATTATATTCTATAATAATATTATATGTAGGTAGATAAAAATCATATCTAAATCCAAATCCTTTAATTACAAATTGTTGTTGATACTCAATACCATTTTTATCTAAATAAATAGAGATTTCTATTTCACCTTTTGAAATACAAGTTTTATTTATTTTTATATCACCATTTTTATATTGTTCTAGCTTGGTTTCACTAATTTTTAATTTAGTTTCTAAAGAATGACTTTTATCACGCATCCAATTTGAATCACCTAACATTATCTCAGAATGTTTATTTTTATTATCATCTGACCAACGTTGACCATTAATTTTGTTAGACTTAGATACATTTTCATATTGTTCTCCCAATCTATCTTTTAGTAAACCATTTTTACTAACAGAATTTGGATTTTTAGAACCACTCTTATCATATTTACCCATTTTAGAAGAATCCTTTTTAGGTTTTCTCATTTTTAATTTAGTATCTTCCGATTTAGGTTTTCTAAGTGCAAGCAACTGATTTTCATTTTTAGTAAATGCACATTTCTTTGAACAATATCTACCTTTACCATAAGTACCATCATGTTTTATTCCACATCTTTCACATTCCTTCATAATTTAATTTTTTATTATATATATTAAATTATAAAAGTCATTTTTTTAGATGGTGATGGTGTATAAATTATTATAACCGTAAATATACAAAAAAACAATTGCTCATCCAAAAAAATTAATATATAGTTTATAAAAATAAAATTTTAGAAAATGGGAATTGTAAAAACTAACACAGTTGGACCTAATGATGGTGTAAACTTAAATCTTACATCTGGACCTGGTGGATATGTATATGTAAATGGACAAATTATAACAGGTTCTGGTTCAGTTATTATAGGACCTCAAGGTGATACTGGTGCAACAGGATCAGTTGGTGAGACTGGTGCAACAGGTGCTACTGGTTCTAAAGGAGATACAGGTGACCAAGGTATACCAGGTATAGATGGTGCAGTAGCACCTGCAGGTTTAACCTGGAGTGGTACTTGGAATGCAACACAATCTTATTTAAAAAATTATGTAGTAGGTTATGCATCAGCTTCTTGGTGGAGTAAAGTTAATATTCCAGGTAGACCTCTCCCATTGTCTCCTAACTTAGCACCTAATATAGATACAACTAACTGGGCATTACTTGCAACACAAGGACCAGTTGGTCCACAAGGTATTAAAGGAGCAACAGGTCCACAAGGACCAACAGGTATAGGTTTACAAGGTATTCAAGGTGTTCAAGGACCAACAGGTTCTCCAGGACCTGGTGTTGCTTCTCAAGTGAGTTATGCACCATTTGGATTAACATTAACATCAAATACTGTACAAGGTGCAATAGACCAATTAGATTCATTAGTAACTGATGATAATATAATAATGGTTAAGAAAGGTGCAACTGGTTCAGGTCAATATGAAACAATTAATGAGGCATTAGATTCAATATTAAGTCCATCAGAAACAAATAGATGGACAATATTAGTAGGTGCAGGTGATTTTTATGAAGATACAATTGTTTGTAAACCTTGGGTTAATATTGTAGGACATGATAGAACTACAAGAATAATTGCTGCAACTTCGAGTCAACATATATTTGAAGGTGCTGATTATGCATCTGTTATATCTTGTTTAGTTACAGGAGCAGGAGTAGGATATGCTGCATTTTATCATACATCACCAACAGGTACTGCACAAAGTGCATTTATTATAAAAGATGTTATATTTGGTCAAAATGATAGTCATGTTATATGTTATGCAGATACAAATCAAACAACAGTACAAGTTATTGATTGTAGATATGGTGATGGGTTTATTTTTGATAAAGGGTTTTATGCTTATAATAATAGTTTTCCAACACCAAGTTCAGTTGCTTCAAGAATACTACTTTTACATTGTTATTCACAAGGTATGTCAGATACTACAAAACCTACATACTTTGCAAAAGCATCTGGTGAGAATTGTGAAATTGTAATGAATTCAGTTCAAGCTAATGCTGCCAGTCCTATTGAAACAGGAACATCATTCTTAATTATAGAGAATGGTGCAAAATGTAGATTAAATGCAGTAAACTTTACATATTGGGATAAAGGTATTTGGGTTCCTAATTTAGGAACTGTTGGTGAACTTGGTTCTAAATTAATTGGAGTTGCTGTTTCTTGTCAAAATACAAATACACATGTTTTAATTGAGAATATGGATACTTATGGACAATTAGCAGGAACTTTTGAGAAATCTAGAGTTGATGTTTTATCACAAGATGTTAGTTTAACTTATGCTGATCCTGAGATTGGTGACTTTAATATTTCAGGTGGATTAAATATAACTTATAATCCAACAACAACAACAGATGTATCTACATTAATTGCACAAGCATCTACAATGGGTGTAATTTTAGGTGGTTATATAACTGATAATACATTTGGTACAGGTTTAACATTGAGTATTGCTGCAGGTTTTGGTTATTATCATATTAATTCTGGTTTAGATCCTGGTATATTACATAGATTAGATTGGGATGATATAGAATTAGCAATACCACAAAACTCAACTTATTATATCTACTTTGATAATACTGGAACACCAGATTTAATATATGATACTACTATTCCAATTACCTCAGAACATATTCTCTTAGGTAGAGTTAGAACAAACTCAACTCACTTTGAATTTATTGAAAGAACACCTTTATATGCAGAACACTGGGCAAATAAAGCAACTAAATTATTTAGAAAAGGTATTGGTCCTGTTTATTCTAATGGTTCTATTGTAAGTGAAAATATAATAACACCGTTTCATTTAGATGTTTCACCAGGAGTTTATTATTATGGTGCAAATGAATTTGAGCCAGTAGGTGGAACAGATATTATGTTTGACTCATATAGACCTGATGGTTCAGGTGGTTGGATTATAAATAGTGATATTAATGTAGTGGATAATGTTTATTATTCAGGTACTAACTCATTAATACCTTTATCATCTGGATATTTTACAAAACACTCTTTATATGTTGTTGGTGATAATGGTGAAGAAGAATATTTCTTAGTTTATGATACAAATCAATATTCTACACAATTAGCGGCACAGAGTGGTACTCTACCAACACCACCAAGTTATTTTAGTGATGCAGTTTCATTGATTGCAGGTATTATAATTCAACAAGGGACTTCAAGTATACTAGAGATTAGAGATGAAAGACCTGTAATTGGATTTAGATCTCCTGGTATTAATGCTTCTGCTGACCACTCTTCACTATTAAACTTAAATGTTGATTCACATACACAATACTTATTAACAAATGGTACAAGAACTTTAACTGGTAATTTACAAATGGGTAGTTACTCTATCACAGGTGTTAATTTAATTAATTCAATTAATATAGCATCACATGGTTCAAGACATTTACCTGGTGGTACTGATGCTTTAGCAACTGGTACACCATCTGCAATTGGAATAACTAACCAAATTGGTATTCAACCAGCTTTTGCAAGACAAGACCATATTCATGCACACGGTAATTTAGATGGTGGGACTTTACATGCTTTAGTAACTACAACTCAATCTGGATTTATGTCTGCTACAGATAAAGTTATATTAGACAACATAACAAGTTCAACTCAATCTTTAACTAATAAAGGTATTACAGGATCAACTAATTATGTTGAAGCAAATGCATTGAAAACTGGTACTAATCCTGTTTATATTGTTGCAACTGCTCCAAGTATTGGTCAATCTTTAATTGCAGTATCTGCAACTCAAGCTACTTGGCAAACACCACAAAGTACAAGTTCACAAAAAACACCAGCAGATCCTACTACAACATCATCAACGGTAGGTGTAATGATGGGTCTGTCTGCATCTATAACACCAGTATTAACTGGTAAGATTATGATTATTATATCAGGAGATATGGATAATGATACTAACTCAAGAGGAACAAGAGTTCAAATAAGAACTGGAACTGGAACACCACCAATAAATGGTGCTGCTTTAACTGGAACTACTCAAGGAGGATTAGTTACTTTAGATCAAAGTTCACCAAACCTCAGAGTACCATTTTCATTAAATGCAATTGTAAATAGTTTAACATTAAATACTGCAGTTTGGATTGATATAAGTTTAGCATCAATTACAAGTGGAATATCAAGAGTTAGAGATATAAGTATATCAGTAGTAGAGTTATAAAACAAAAAAGAGGCCTAAGCCTCTTTTTTTATTTTTCATTTGCATCAAGTACAATTTGTTTAACTCTTCCATTTGTTTTACCAATTGGACATTTAACACCAACAGAGATAATTAAGAACTTACCTTTAACTTTTGAGAAGTCTAATGTATCAGTGTAACCATCTGTAAGCATTACACTATTACAATCATTGTGATGTTCTACAATGTAGTCAATCATTGGTTGCATACAAGTACCACCTAAACCTTTAATTGGAATACTTTCTAAACCTCTTTTAGATTTAATCTTTTGTACCCAATTTACTTGAGTATCAGACTCCATAAAGTTGATTTCAATGTCATTTCTGTACACATAAGAAAGTACTCTCTCAAATGTACCTTGACCACCTAGTTATTTTTCTTCACTTTTTATTTTATTCTTCAACACATCTTCAATTAGTGCAGATTTTGATAGTCCTTCCTTCTCTGATTGTTCATCTAATAATTTTACCAATTCTGGATGTAGGGTTATTC
>Ga0208195_1001928_pt1 | contig 20951 bp, 14 predicted proteins | sample AD_UKC077_MetaG_FD_184441 | JGI IMG/M metagenome (GOLD analysis project Ga0208195, IMG submission 184441) | Active sludge microbial communities of municipal wastewater-treating anaerobic digesters from USA - AD_UKC077_MetaG (SPAdes) (version 2) | ecosystem: Engineered > Bioreactor > Anaerobic >...
TGCAGATGACACGTACGTTTGATTTACTCGATCAATGGATAGAAAAATATCCAAGGCCAGATGTTTTTGGTGCCAAGAGAAATGGTAGATGGATACATTTTTCGGCAGTAGATTATAAAGAATTTTCTGAGAGTTTGTGTATGGGGCTAATGGCTCTCGGATTCGAGAGAGGAGATAAAATTGCCACCATTACGGCCAATCGACCTGAATGGAATTTTGTGGATATGGGCCTTGCCCTTGGTGGATTTGTGCATGTTCCCATATATCCGACTCTCAATCCTGAAGAGTATTATTATATTCTCGAACATTCTGAAGCAAAGCTGGTTTTTGTTGGTGATAAATCACTCTATGCCAAGATAAAACCCATTGCTGATCATTTGTCGCAAATTCAAATGGTAGTCACTTTCAATGAAGTGGAAGGAGCACCTCATTGGATGGAAATTGTGGAGACAGGAAGGAAAATGAGAGGAAAATATGAGGAACAGATGAAGCAATTAAAAAATAGTATTAAGCCAGAGGATTTGGTTACCATTATCTATACTTCGGGGACCACTGGTATGCCAAAAGGGGTTATGCTAAGTCATTGGAACATTATGTCGAATGCCATAGCTACTTCTAAGATTAATCCATTGACACACGAGGACAGAGTTTTAAGTTTTCTGCCTCTTTCGCATATCTATGAGAGGATGATGAATTATAATTTTCAATACTTGGGCATAGGGATTTATTATGCCGAGAATATGGGAACTATTGTGGCAAATTTAAATGAGATTGGGGCCAATGAGTTCAATGCCGTTCCACGGATGCTCGAAAATGTATATGACAAGATTGTTGCTCAGGGGAAAGATTTGAATGGCATCAAAAAGGCGGTATTTTTCTGGGCATTGCATTTAGCTGAGCGTTTCGAGTTTAACCATGCTAATGGATGGTTTTATGATTTACAGTTAAAATGGGCCGATAAACTTGTTTTTATAAAATGGAGGGAAGCCTTAGGCGGCCATATCAAGGTAATAGTCTCAGGAGGCTCGTCTTTGCAGGAAAGGTTATGCAGAATATTTTGGGGTGCAGGTTTGCCCATAGTAGAAGGATATGGATTAACAGAAACTTCGCCGGTAATTGCAGTGGGCCATTTTAACTGGCCGGATATTAAATTTGGTACGGTTGGACCTGTGCTGGAAGGTGTGGAAGTAAAAATTGCCGATGATGGTGAGATTCTTGTGAAAGGACCTAATGTAATGCTTGGTTATTATAAGGATCCGGAATATACGGCTCAGGTTATCGACGAAGAAGGTTTCTTCCATACGGGAGATATTGGAGAACTAGTAGATGGTAAATTTCTGAAAATCACCGATCGCAAAAAGGAAATTTTTAAATTGTCGGCAGGTAAGTATATTGCTCCTCAAGTAATTGAAAACAAATTCAAAGAATCCATTTTTATAGAGGAAATTATGATTATTGGTGAAAACGAGAAGTTTGTTAGTGCCTTTATCGTTCCTAACTTTAATCATTTGCATTTTTGGGCTACTAAGCATAAAATTCATTATCACGACAACAGGGAACTTATAAAGATGAAAGAAGTGTTACAACGAATAGAAGAAGAGGTTCAGAGAGTTAACAAAACATTAAGCCCTCACGAACATGTGAAACGATTCAGATTAGTGGCCGATCAATGGACACCACAAACTGGAGAGCAAAGCCCTACATTAAAATTGAGACGTGAAATCATCTATGCCAAATATTCATCTTTGTACGAGGAAATATATGGTCATCCACGGCCATCGCATGGCAAAAATACCGAACCCCCAAAGCCTTCCAAATATGTTTTCAATCTGAATTTGGGACTTAAATTTAAACCTAAAGACAAGAGTGGGGAATGAATGAATTTTAAGATTAATGGAGTATAAAACCTAAAGAGCTCAAAATTCTTCGTATTGGTAGGCTCTGGAGCAATTATCGAGCGACTTTATGATTTGACAAATGAAGAAATAAAAATTATTAAAAATGGTTAAACCCATTGACAAAATATTATTACATTACCATAGCACACGGTTTAAACCGTGTGCTATGGTAATTAACGAATAACAAAACCATTGGCGTCAATTAAAACGAACAAAATGAACGACTTATTTTACTCTATACCGACAATCATTTTATGTGCGATAGGATATTATTTCTCATGGCGACATTATTCGAAGAACAACTTTACAATTGCTGTTCTTCTACTAATGATTTGTGGACTTGCACTTCGCATCTACACTTCCTCTGACTTTTTTCTACACCCTTGGGATGAACGTTATCATGCTCTGGTTGCTAAAAATCTTATTAATCATCCTTTAAAACCGACACTTTACGACAATCCGATTTTACCTTACGATTACAAGAACTGGCCAGGAAATCATATTTGGGTTCATAAACAACCATTACCTCTTTGGACAATGGCTGCAAGTATGTGGATTTTTGGAGTAAATGAAATTGCATTGCGACTCCCTTCAATCATTCTAACAACAATCGGAATTTGGCTTTCATTTTTTATCGGTAGTTATTTCTTCAATAAAAAAATCGGCTACCTGACAGCTTTCTTCTTTTCCATCAACGGATTGATAATAGAATTAACTGCTGGCAGAGTAGCAACAGACCACATTGATATTTTCTTTTTGTTCTTCATTGAGTTAGCGGTTGTGTTTAGTATCTTATTCGCCCAGAAACGAAAAACTATTTTCAATATTCTTGCTGGAGTTAGCATGGGTGCTGCAATTTTATCCAAATGGCTACCAGCATTAATTGTTTTACCAATCTGGCTTTTGATTGTATTGGACTCAGAGAAATTTAAGCCAAAAGAAATTTTTTCCCAATTCATCATTTTACTGACAACCAGCATTTTTATTTTTCTTCCCTGGCAACTTTACATTTTCAAAGAATTTCCTGTTGAGGCATCGTGGGAAGCAAGTTTTAATTTCAAACACATCACTGAAGTTCTTGAGGAAAGAACAGGACCCTTTTATTATTATATCGACAAAATTAGAATAAACTATGGAGAGTTGATTTATATACCATTGATTTGGTTTCTATGGAAGTCATTCAAGAATCTTCGTGACAAGAAGCGATTAGCAGTTTCAATTTGGGCTTTAATTCCGCTTATATTTTTTTCAATTGCAAAAACAAAAATGCAAGCATACATTCTTTTCATTTCACCTGCTTTATTTCTAATGACTTCTGAATTTTTCTTTATGCTCAATGATTACAAAAAGAAGCACAAACCTAAATGGTTTTTCAATTTGGTTTTGTTTTTACTCATAGCTTTACCTGTTCGCTATATGATTGAAAGAGTAAAACCATTTGAGCAGAACAACAGAAATCCAGATTGGGCAATTGAACTACGAAAACTCAACGACAAAGAAATTGTTAAAGGAGTATTGTTTAATTATGATAAGCCGATTGAAGCAATGTTTTACACTAACTTAACAGCTTATCCGTATATTCCCGACAAAAATAAAATCACTGACTTGATAGCAAACGGATATACAATAATAATTAATGATGATGGAAAATTACCTGATGACTTCAAAACAATTAAAGGAATTACCATTGAAAAACTTAACAGCCCCTAACAAAGGTTATAACCAATAAGGGTTTCAGTGGTATGCGAAGGTTTGTAGCCCGCCAATGCTTCGACCTTTAGTGTAATTTGACAGGAAATCGCCAGCAATCCCTTACTGGCCATATTGTCGATCGTTATGGGCAAGTTTAAAACAAAAACCAGTCTGCAAAAGCCAAAAGGCTAACCACCCAGTGTGATAAAGAACAGTTTTATTGTAACGAAAAAGTGGAGTCCAGAACCCACTCTAAAAAAACGGGGCGTATTCCGAAAAGCTATGAGAGTAGGAATAATAAAAAATAAATTTTTATGAAGAAGACAGTATTAAGTTTGGCATTTGTGTTTGCCATAGTGTTGCCTTTGTTTTTAAGTAGGTGAGTAAAAGAAGCGTTATGAAGACAGTCCATAGTTGTATGCGTCCAAATATTTTACTAACCTTAACCTCTTTGGATAACTTCCTTATCTTTTATACTAGAGAGTCTTATATCAATGTCAGGCCGAATATTCTGGTCTTTCTCCTTTGATACATCAAAGATTTCAATGACTTCATAGTCCAGATTTTCCTTTGCCCGGGTAACAAACCAATTCTTTGTTTTAAAAATCAAAATTATTGTTTTAGACTGGTTTTAACCCATTTGATGGATTGTAAAAAAAGCACATAAATTTGGTTTATCAAATGAAAAGTTTTTGTATTTTTGAATCGAAATATAAAACGCAACATTATAGCGTCTATACATCCAAATTTGGGGAATAGGCGCTATAAAGTAGCGTGTATAAAGGAGTTACCAAACAGTTTAAAAAAGAGAAAGGATGAACGACAAAATTTGGTTTGAAATGGTAGATATGAAGTATGGAGAAACATACTTGACTTTGTATCTCGGACTTCAAAGAACATTGAAAAAAATATTCAATATCCTGACTCTTCTTTTGTTTGTAAGTGGAATTTTGGGGTGGAAATATTTTGAAAACTACGTTTGGATTGCTTTTATACTCATTGCAATAATGCAATTGTTTATTCTCATTAAGAACGAAATTATCCGCTCCGACAAAGAAATTGAAGACATTGCATCGTTGAGAATGATGTACACCAGATATTTCAATAAACTTGAAAGACTTTGGACTGAATTTGAATACAAGAAAATCGATGAAGAAAAATCTCTCGAAATGTTCTTTCAATATAAAGAAACAGACTGGGAAAAATTGAAGAACTTGACTGTAAATTGAATATAAAAGAATACATCTGGCTTATGAATAAGGCAGACATAAAAACAAATAGTTACATTAATAAATTTCACAAACATGGCTAAAAAAACAAGTTCAACTTCAAAAGCAGTTCCTAAAAACATTCCAGCAGGGACAAGAGGAGAAAAAGTCGGCAACCAAGTACCAAGAATGCGTAACCCACCACCGCCTCCAACTAAAAAATAGTAATCAATTAGGAGGTTTAGGCGGGTTTCTAATCCGAGGAACACCAAATTTTGTATGGCAAATAAGGCAAATTTTGTCTTTGGAAACTTTATGAACAAAAAAGAAACATCTAATTCTTTTAAAAATGTATTTCATAACAAATTGACTTTAATATTAATAAATAAAACCGTTTGGTAACAAAAGCTAAATGCAAAAGCGGGTGCTATGGTTCGCCATCTGCGGATTCCCGTTTCGCCATTCCCTCCTACCAGACAGGAACGGTCTTCGCACTCCCCAACGATTTCATACACGTAACCGTCACCTGCTATGTTAGGTCGACCGTTAATAACGACACAACTTGGCGAACTGACAAACGGAATATATAGAAATGGGGACGCTGAAAACCGACAATAGAGTAGCCACAAATTAAAATCAAAAAACAATGGCACTATTCAGAGCAACAATCAAAAGCACACGACTGAAAAATGGCATGCGACTTGAAAAAGGAATGTCGGTTGATTTTCTTCTTTTTACGATAGTCCACTTGGGACTAATGGCGGATAAGAAGTTATTGACGCATTTCAACGCAAGTATGGCGTGGACATTAAAAAAGCGGGAGCAATGTCCTCTGCGTACATTGATGTTCAAAAAATCGGCTGACCGTTTCTCGCTGGACAGAAAATAAATTAAATCACAAATTAAAACCTATACAAAATGAGCAACGCAAAAGTTTTCATAACAAAGCAAGAGTATCAAGCAAAGTATAAAGTTTTCTTCGTAGACCAATCCTACAAAGAAAAAAACGCTGACATTATCAAAGGCGGACAACTTGTAAATCAAGAATACCAAGCAGATGTCAAAGTTTTTATCGTTGACCAAGAATATAAAGCAGATATAAAAATCACAAGACAAAATTTTGCCAAATGAATAACCAATTACTTTCTCTTTATTCTTCCAAGTGGGACAAACTTTGCCCTGCAATTAAATTAATCAATGAAGATGATAGTTTAGAAATAAAGCCGACAAATCCGCTTTTAGTTTTTGTTGACAAAGAAGAAGAATATCTGAACGCAGACATTCGGGTAATAATTTACGGGCAAGAAACTAATGGCTGGTTTGGAGGTTTCAATACAGACATAAATTTCATACTTGACTGCTACAATAAATTCTACAATAGTGGAAAGTGTTGGAATTATGGCGGACAATTTTGGAATGGCTTCAGAAAATTCTGGACAATGCTTGAAGAAAAGTTTCCGAATAAAAAAATCCGATACATCTGGGATAACATTGTCAAAATCGGAAAGTCAGATGGAAAAGGTTTCCCGCCCGACTACATCTATGAAGTTGAACGCAATCATTTTTCTATAATTAAAGATGAATTAAAAATTCTCAAGCCAAACATTGTTTTGTTTTTTACGGGTCCAAATTATGACAGATTTATTGCAGACAATTTCGGACAACTTTCCTATACAGCACTTTCCTCGTTTAACAGCAGACAACTTGCAAAGATTTCATTAAGCGGGACAGATTTTGCTTTTAGGACTTATCATCCAAATTATTTGTGGCGCAACGACATTGACAGTTTTTTTCGGGTAATACTTAATGAAATAAAATTTTGACAGCGTTTTTAGTTTTTTTGTGTGTCTGTCTCGGTGGACAATTTTTCACCGACAATTTTTCTCGCTGGACTGTTCTTCACTTTATTGTTTCGCTTGCATCGGGGGACAAACACGACAGAAAGAACTACCGCTAACAGCGGGTTTAAGAAATGGCGGATGACGAGCAATTTGAATGTTTTCTGTTTTCTATTTTCTTTGTTGCGGCTTGACAGTGACGAGCGTTTTAGCCGCCACATTCGCCAAGCCCCAACCGTTATGGGCAAGTAAAAAAACAATGGTTAAATAAAGGGCTAACCACCCAGTGTGATAAAGAACAGTTTTATTGTAACTAAAAAGTGGAGTCCAGAACTCACTCTAAAAAAACGGGGCATATTCCGTAAAGCTATAAGAGTAGGAATAATAAAAAATAAATTTTTATGAAGAAGACAGTATTAAGTTTGGCATTTGTGTTTGCCATAGTGTTGCCTTTGTTTTTATGTAGGTGGGTAAAAGAAGCGTTATGAAGGCAGTTCATAGTTGTATTCGTATTAATATTTTACTAACCTTAACCTCTTAGGATAACTTCCTTATCTTTTACAATAGAGAGTCTTATATCATTGTCCGGCCGAATATTCTGGTCTTTCTCCTTTGATACATCAAAGATTTCAATGACTTCATAGTTCAGATTTTCCTTTGCCCGGGTAACAAACCAATTCTTTTTTTTAAAAATTCGAAAATATTGTTTTATGACCGGTTTGAGCCCATTTGATGAATTGTAAAAAAAAGCACATAAATTTGGTTTATCAAATGAAAAGTTTTTGTATTTTTGAATCGAAATATAAAACGCAACATTATAGCGTCTAACCATTCAAATTTGGGGAATAGGCGCTATAAAGTAGCGTGTATAAATGAGTTGGCGTTCATTGTAAAAAGACAAAACAGACGACAGAATGACAAAGGAATTTTTGCTGCATAAATAAAGGAAAAAATGAAAAACAGCCAACCCTTCGCAAAATTAAAAGAGGTGTTTTACCTATCCACGTGCCAACACAAAAACACCACATTTAATTTTGCCCAACCGCACGTTATAAACTGAAGATATGAATGGAAGATTAAAACTTATTGAGCAACAACTTTTAGGTATTGACAGTGCAGCGTTTCAAAACCTTTGCGACATTTATTTGGCTTTTAGAGAACAAGAGTTAGCAAGTATCAATAGAACAGGAAGCCAATTTGGAAAGCAGAAAACAGTTAAGGGAACACCTGATACTTTCTTTCGTCTTGCTGATAGTAGCTTACGCTATGTTGAATACACAACCAAAACTGATGGTTTAGTTGACAAAATCAAAGAGGATATTGATAAGTGTTTAGATCCAAATAAGACAGGCGTTCCAGCAGACCATGTCAATAAAATAATTATCTGCTTTAATTCAAGATTAAATGTCGCGGAAGAAACCGCAATTACCCAACATGCTGTTTCAAAAAACATTCGTATTGAGCTGATAGGACTTGATTGGTTAGCATTAGAGATATACTCCAAATATCCAATTCTTGCAAAAGACATATTAGGTATTCCTTTTGACACAGGACAACTTTTGCCACTACAAAATTTCATTGATGAATACAACAACAAAGCAGGTAAACTTTCAACTCCATTAGACAATATCTTTTTGCATCGCAAAACAGAGTTAGCCGAAATGGAAAATGTTTTAGCCACAAATGACCTGCTAATTATTTCAGGTTTCCCTGGCGTTGGAAAAACGAAGATTGCACTTGAAGCACTTGATAAATTTTTATTAGCTAACAAAGATTATTCTGCATTCGCAGTATTTAATAAAGATCAAGATATTTCAGAAGATTTAAAAATTCATTTACAGCAAGAGCAGAACTATGTTTTGTTAGTTGATGATGCTAACAGACAACTTCTCAACTTCAAACAAATTTTAGGTGTATTCAAAGAGAAACGGAAAGGCAATATCAAACTTGTAATTACTGTTAGAGACTATGCATTAAATGATGTAATGAATGAGTGCTATGAATTTGACCCACATAAAATAATTCTAAAGAAGTTCAATGATGCAGAAATCACTGAACTAATAAACAGCGATTCATTTGAAATCAGAAATCCAAAGTATCAAAAAAGAATTGTTGAAATAGCAGACGGAAATGCAAGGTTGGCAGTTATGGCAGCAAGGATTGCAAAACAAAAACAAGAATTTTTCTTGTTAGGCGATGTTTTGGATTTGTATGATTCATTCTTTCAAACCTTCATAAAAGATTTTGACATTTTTGGTGACAAGACCTTGATTAAAACTCTTGGAATAATTTCGTTCTTCTTTACCATTGACCCAAGCAATAAAGAATTCATTGAAATTGTTCTCAAAACCTTTGAATTAGACTACCACGATTTTAATGAAGCAATTGACGAACTTGAAAAGAGAGAACTTGTAGAAGTTCAATACAACCATGTAAGGGTTTCAGAACAAGTGATGGCAACTTATTTTTTTTATAAAGTTTTCATCAAAGACGAAATCCTACCATTCAAAACATTACTGTTTACTTTTTTCCCTGTTTGGAAAAAAAGATTTTCGGACACAATCATTTCATCTAATAATTCTTTCGGTTATGATAATGTGCTTAAAAAAATAAATGGGACTTTAGATGAGTATCTGTATTCAATCTATTCAGAGGAAGAAAAAGTTTTAGAATTCTTTTCACTTTTTTGGTTTTACAAAAGAGAGGAAACACTTGACTATTTCCATCAAAAAATCAAAAAGTTACCAGAACCAGAAAATCCTATTTATGATTCAAAATATGAAACGAATGACTTTGTTTGGGATAGGGACAAAACCCTAGATTTTCTTGCCAACTTATTTAATCAATTTACGGAAAGCTTTATTCCTGCCTTGGAGTTAGCATTTGAATACTGTCGAAAAAAACCTGAATCTCTTCCTGAACTTATCAGGCGAATCAGAGAGAAGTTATTGTTTAATGATGATGACCACAGGTATGACTTTCGAAGACAAGTAGAATTATTCAATCTTTTAATTAGAAAATTTAAAGACAAACAACCTCATTATGTTGAGGCATTCTTTGCTTTGGCTGGCACATTTCTTTCACACCATTATCAAATTACAAAAGGTGGAAGAAATCATTCCATTACTTTCTATCAATATCCGCTACCATTTTATGAAGTAACGAAAGATTTTAGGACTTCTATTTGGACAACATTATTTGAAAATTTTGAAACTTATCCAAAGGAAGTATTCTCAATTATATAAAGTCTAATAATTAATTGCACAAATAGTTAATATTTTTTCGTTTGGAACTTGGAAATGAGAAAACATCTGCCAAAATTTTGCTTTTCTCAACTTCAGGGATTCCATAAACCTATTGTGGGTTATCGATTTTCTCATGAACCACCAAGCCCTTTCAATTGGATTTAAATCTGGTGAATATGGGGGCAAATAAAGGATTTCCAACCTTTGGTTTTCCTCCAAAAACTTTTTTAGAAGCTTCGCATGGTGATACCTTACGTTGTCAAGCACCAAAATAATCTTTGGAGCACTTTTGAATGTGTGCAGTATTTTCTTCAAATGTTTTTTGAAGCTCTTGAAGTTGCCTTTATCCGAAAAGTTAATGACCATCTGCCCTGTCTTTATGTTTATGCTGCCAAAAGTTGTTTGGCGTTCTCTTCTGTTTTGTTTTGACATTACCCTGGGTTGCTTTCCACGAACAGCCCAGCTGTATGATATCGTTGCCGTGTTGCTTAAGCTAAACTCATCCTCAAATAGAATAACGGTGCTATCAGGTTCCTCTTTTAGTTTTTTTTAATGTCGTTTTAAATTCCTCTCTTTTCCCCTCATCCGCTTCGGGATACTGGGCTCTGCCCTTTTGATAGGTAAAACCAAGCTTCTTCAGCAAGTTGTAAACCTGCGCTTTTTGGTATGCTACATGATAGTGTTTTTCAATGTAATCTTTTATTATAGGCCCATTCCATGTAGCTGTATTGTAGCCAAACTCGTCGGGTCTATTATTTTGCAACACACTACTCAGCTCATTCAACTGCTCTTCAGCTAACCTTGGCTTACGGCCGCTTTTGGGTTTGTCCTTCAGCCCCTCTAATCCAAATTCTTCAAATCGATGTACCCAGTTGGTGATTTGCTTAAAACTGGTATTGTATAGGCTTTCCAATTTTCGACTGGCCTGTCCAAGTGAAACTTGATAAACCGCGTACAGCCTGATGCCGATGGTATATCTTTCATCTTTAGTGAATAGCGCTCTTATTTCTTCTGAACTATAGCCCTGAACTTGTAATGATTTTCTTCCCATAATGTAGTAATTTAGTTTTTACAAAATTACTACATTTAATGTGTAATTACAAATTAGACTTTATATATTAAAAATTTCAGACCCGGCTATAAGGAAGCAATTCCTGAAATTCTTGAATTTGATTTATCACTTCTTCTACCTTTCATTGAAAACAAATTTAGCCAATCAAATTTCGAACATATTCATTTTGTCCATGATTTTGTTGCGATGCTCAACAGAGAAAAACTGAAAGACAGAAATTACCAATTATTAAAAGTTAAGTTTAATAGTAGGGAATATGAATACTTCAAAAAGTTAGATTGGAATATATTCCAAGGGAAACAAGAATTTGAGTGTGATAAAGTTGAAGATTTTCAAAAGTTGAAGGAACAAGATATTCGGGCATCATTTATTTTTCAAAGTGAAGCGGAGTTTACAGACCTTCATATAGCAGTTAAAAACACCCTTTCACTTGAGGATTATAACCGTTGGGGAATAGACCAGTCATTAAACATTATTGCAAAACAAAATTTTCTACGAAACAATGAGTTGGGATTTAAACTTCTTATAAGTATTCTAGAAAACTACCCAACAGGAGTAAATCCACTTTATAAATTAATAGAAGAGATTGTCACAAAATCACCTCAATGGGCATTACGTCTTTGGAATCTACTCAACAATTGGAAGCATGAATACAAGTTAGATTGGCAACTTTCGTTCTTTGTTTACTTACCCGCTGGATTTGCAAATAATTTTTACAAAACCGCGTTGCTTGAAACCATCAAATCAATGGACAAAGAATGCTGCTTGCAGTTTGAAAGCTTTGAAAAATTTATTCCGATTAAGTCAGGAAAATTTAAAGACAAAGCCAGTCGGTTTCTTATGACACTTCCAGTTATTAGGAACCTTATTAATTACAAAGAAAAAAACATCATTGAAGAAATACTTTCAATAGTTTATAATAAAATCGAAGTTCAAAACTTAAGAATCAATTTGTCTTTTCATTTCTTTGAAAAGTATTCAATAATGCTTGCAGACAATTTTGAGTTACTAAAAAAGTCATATATACAGCAAGAGAAAAAAGTAAGTAATCATTTTGATCTTCAACATGCTGGTTTAAAAGCACTTCTTCAAATCAACCCCGATTTCCTTTTAGAATACATTGAATCGTTTTATACAGATAAAGAGAACCGACGCAGTTGTAATACTCATAACCAACTTTCCTTTGTTTGGGACTTAGAAAATAGCAATGAATTAATCAAGAAAGCAGTCATTTTAATTATTGAAAACAATTCTTACTTTGGGATTGGGGAACATCCATTGATAATATTTTTCCATAACCTTAATGAAGAACAGAAAGCAAAGGCTAAAGCATTCCTTCTTAGTTTCATATCAGAATACCATACTGACGAGAAAAAAATGAATCCAGTTTTTGATATTTTAAGACACACTCTTAAAGAATTTTTTGAAGAAGCGTTTTTACATTATTTAAGTTTGAATACCGACGTTGACAACTTCAAGAAAATATGGTGGATAGAAAACGGAGGAACCTATAGCGGTGATGTTATAATTGGAGAAATTCATGCAAAGGAATGGCAAAATATTCTTGAGATGGTTGTTAAGTCAAATAACCAACTTGATTTAATTCCAATCAAGACATACATCAAGAAGCAAATTGAATACGAATTATTAAGTGGAGAGCAGGAACGAAAACGAAAATTCATAAACCCAGAAGGATGGTAATAACAACCCAAGCATTTGCAAGCACATTTTATTTTTTACCAACGTATCAATTCAACGCTGAAAAAAATAAAAAGAACTTGCAAGCAACTGCACCCGACAGTGAAGACATTTGTGAAAGTTTGATACGACATAGCAACGGACAGACAGAAGCACGAACCGATAACAGCGGGTTTAAGAAATTGGCGGTTCAGTGGTTAAATCAAGTTCAGTTTTTCAATCAAGCTTTCGTGTAGGTTGATAGTTTTGTGCTCCGAAACCCGCCCATCGCAAAGCCCGAAACCATTAAGGGTAAGCTGAAAAAAAACAACGACAATGGTAAATTTGCTGCAAAAAGACAGAAAAGAAAAAACTCACCGCACATTCAGGTACATTTGGCTGCCCCAGCGAACGGGCAACCGCTTCGCAGCTTAAAGAGCCTTCATTTTGCCGACGCACCCAAGCTCACCCGCCACCCTTAATAGCTCGTTGACATGAATTATGGAAAACAGAAGGTTAAATGACCTGAAAAATGTATTTTTGAAACTTAAATTTTAAGGACTTGAAGTAAATGAAACTATACGAAACACTAGAACAACAACTTAAGAAAGAGCCCAACTACGTAACCGACGATGGAGAACTGAAAAAATGGGTAGTGCTGAACAAAGCACAAAACTATGATGAAGAACTTATCGAATTACTGATGCAAAACGATGTGCTGAAAGAAAAGTTTTTTGTGAAGGTAAAAGATGTGCTCGTTTTCAAGCAAAATCTCTTCCTGGATTTTCTGGAGCAGAAAAACTATCTGAATGATAGCTATACGCGCTACAAAAACAAAATCGGTCTTACCATTGATGGCAAATTCCTGAAGCAACGAAACGAGGTGGCATTGGTATGGCCGTTTAAAGACTGCATTTTGGAAGGTGGACAAAGTCGCGAAGAACAGAAACGGGAAGAAATATTCTTCAACGAAATATTGGCACAAGACGAAATTACCCAACTTTTAGAACCAAAAGTGCTGACCAATGCCAAACGAATTGACAAAGAAGGTGAACACCCCTTTACGGATTTTACTCGTGATGCTGAACTTAACCGAAAAAGAGGGCTACCCGAAGACACAATTACAGACAACCTGATTATAAAAGGCAATAATCTTTTAGCCTTGCATTCATTGAAAAAAGAATTTGCAGGAAAAGTTAAGCTGATTTACATAGACCCGCCATATAATCCGCCAAGTCAAAATAACACATTTGCTTACAATAATAATTTTAATCATTCATCATGGCTTACTTTTACAAAAAACAGACTTGATATAGGAAAAAAATTACTCAAAGAAGATGGAGCCTACATTATAGCGATTGATGAAAATGAAGTTCATTACTTAGGAGTTTTAATTGATGAAGTATTTTCAACATACGAGAATCATTGTGTAACCATAGTACACAATCCACGGGGAGTTCAAGGAACAAACTTTTCATATACCCATGAGTATGCGTTTTTTATTTTCCCGAAAGGAAAGAAGATAATAGGAAACAGATTAGTACCAGAAAATGAGATTGATTTTTCAAATCTCAGGAATTGGGGGGGTGAAAGTTTGAGAGAAGATGCCAAAAATTGTTTTTACCCCATAATTGTCAACCCTAGTACATCAGAAATAATTGGATTTGGTGACGTATGTGAAGATGATTTTCATCCAGAAACAAGAGCGGTTGAAGAAGGGAACAACATCCTTGTCTATCCTATTGATAACTCGGGTGTTGAAAGAAAATGGAGATACGCTAGACAAACAGTTGAAAGCATTAAAAATCTGCTTCGAGCTAGGATAAAAAGCGGACAATGGGATATTGAGATTGGAAAAAACTTTGGACAGTATAAAACGGTTTGGATTGACCCTAGGTATGATGCCAATGAATACGGAACCAAAATAGTAAGTGAGTTAGTTCCTGAGAATAAATTTAGTTTTCCCAAGTCACTTTACAACGTCAAAGATTGCATACACGCTGTTGTAGGCGAAGACAAAAATGCAATTGTTTTAGATTATCACGCTGGTAGTGGCACAACGGCTCACGCAGTGTTAGAATTAAACAAAGAAGATGGTGGTAAACGACAGTTTATTTTGATTGAACAAATGGATTACGTTGAATCTATTACTAGTCAAAGAGTCCAAAAAGTTTTTGAAAAGGATAATTTAGAGGACTCATTTACCTATCTCGAACTCAAAAAATACAACCAAACTTTTATGGAGCAGATTGAAGAAGCAAAGAGTACTGAAACTCTTTTACAGATTTGGGAGCAGATGAAAGCCAAGTCGTTTTTCAAATACAGTATCGATTTACGCGCTTTTGAAAACAATTTAAATGACTTCAAACAATTTGACCTGAAAAGACAGAAAGAAATTCTTTGCGAGCTATTGGACAAAAACCAGCTGTACGTCAATCTCTCTTCGCTCAATGATGCCGATTTTGCCTGCACGGAAGAAGAAAAACGTCTGAACCAAGATTTTTATCAAATAAAGAAGTAATAAAATGCTACCCCGTAAAACTAATAGTGAAATACTGTTGTACCAATCGGATGACGGGCAGATAAAAATTCAGGTTCGTTTAGAGAATGACACGGTTTGGCTCAGCCAGGCGGATATGGTGGAATTGTTTCAAACCACCAAGCAAAATATCAGCCTTCACATAAAAAATATTTTTGAAGAAGGCGAATTGGACGAATATTCAGTTGTCAAGGAATACTTGACAACTGCCGCAGACGGCAAAAACTACCGTACAAAACATTACAACTTAGATGTAATTATATCTGTAGGTTACCGGGTGAAATCGCTACGTGGCACACAGTTTCGGATTTGGGCTACCGAACGTTTACGCGAATATCTGATAAAGGGCTTCACCATGAATGATGACTTGCTGAAGCAGGGCGGAGACTATTTTGAAGAATTGCTGGAACGCATTCGGGATATTCGCTCGTCAGAAAAAGTATTTTACCGGAAAGTGCTTGAAATTTATGCAACCAGCATCGATTACGACCCGAGAGCCGAAATTACTCAACTTTTTTTCCAAACAGTTCAAAACAAGCTGCATTGGGCTGCTCATGGCCACACAGCAGCTGAAATAGTTTTCCAAAGGGCCAATGCCCAATTGCCATTTATGGGCTTAACAACATTTAAGGGTAAAAAACCGACTAAACAGGAAATAGGTGTTGCCAAAAACTATCTCTCCGAAGAAGAATTAGCCGTATTAAACCGCTTGGTTTCCGCTTATTTAGATATTGCTGAAATCAATGCCATGCAGCGCAAGCCCATGTATATGAAAGATTGGATTGATGTTTTGGACGGGTTTATCAAAATGAGCCGACAAGATGTATTGACCCACGCAGGGAAAATTTCGGCAGAGATAGCACAGCGTAAAGCATTGGCAGAATATGAGACATACAAAAGCAAATCGGACAATGAGTTATCGGAAGTTGAAAAGCAATTCATAGCAAGTATTGAACAAGCCGATAAAAAATTGAAAGCATTAAAATCCAACAGTACTAAAAAGAAAGAGTAATGGGATTCCTATACGAAATATTCAATAATTCATTCGTTCAAAAAGCGTTGGCTCAGGTTGTCATTCCCGGCAGCATTGCTGATAACCTGAAATTTGGCATCAGACCTTATCAGGAAGAAGCTTTCAAACGATATATTTTTCTTGATCGGGAAGATCTGGATGAAAAACCGAATAAACCTTACCACTTGCTTTACAACATGGCCACGGGCAGTGGCAAAACACTGGTAATGGCAGGTTTAATGCTCTATTTATACGAAAAAGGGTATCGCAACTTTTTATTTTTTGTAAACAGTAACAATATCATTCAGAAAACCAAAGACAATTTTCTGAATCCGCAGGCTTCAAAATACCTGTTCAACGACAAGATTGTGATTGACGGAAAAGAAGTGTTAATCAAAGAGATTGACAATTTTGAAGAAGCAGATAATCAGAATATCAACTTGAAGTTTACCACCATTCAGCAGCTTCATATTGACCTTAACAACACCAAAGAAAACAGCGTAACCTACGAAGATTTTAAGGACAAAAAAATAGTCCTGATTGCAGATGAAGCCCACCATTTGAATTCGGGCACCAAAAGCAATGGGACATTGTTTGGAAGCTGGGAAGGCACGGTTTTAGAAATTCTCAATCAGAATTTTGACAATATCCTTTTGGAGTTTACCGCAACATTGGATTATGAAAGTCGAGAGATAGTAAACAAATACCAAAACAAGGTAATTTACAAATATGACTTGTCTCAATTCCGTATTGATAAATACTCAAAGGAAATCAACCTTATCCGTTCTCTCTATGATGAGCAGGATAGGATTATCCAGGCGTTGATTCTTAACCTGTACCGCCAGGAACTCGCCACGTCCAACAATATCAATTTGAAGCCTGTAATTCTGTTCAAGGCAAAAAGAACAATTACGGAATCAGAACAGAATAAAGCGAAGTTTCACAAGCTAATTGATGATTTTTCGGTGGAAATGGTGGAGAAAATCCAAATGACTTCCACTGTTCCAATCGTTCAAAAGGCATTCAGATTTTTTGAAGCAAAGGGAATTTCGGCCAATGAAATTGTGAAACGCATTCAAGCCAATTTTAAACCGGAGAATTGCCTGAGCGCCAACAATGATGCAGAAGCCGAGCAAAACCAAATTTTGCTCAATACATTAGAAGATGAAAACAACCCGATACGTGCCGTTTTTGCCGTTCAAAAACTGAATGAAGGCTGGGACGTTTTGAATTTGTTTGATATTGTTCGCCTTTATGAAGACCGGGACGGGAAAAACGGAATACCCGGAAAGACTACTATTTCAGAAGCACAATTAATTGGTCGTGGTGCAAGATATTATCCTTTTGCTTTAGAAAAAGGGCAAGACAAGTTTACCCGAAAATTTGATGACGATATTTCCAACGACTTAAAAACATTGGAAGAACTGTATTACCACACCAAAGAAGATAGCCGCTATATATCCGAATTGAAAAGAGCCCTTGTGGATACCGGCATTTATGAAGACGAGGATAACCTGCTTACCAAACAGCTTACCTTGAAATTTGACTTTAAGAAAACAGATTTTTACAAAGAAGGTCATGTATTTTTCAACAAAAAAATCCCTAAGAGTTTTAACAACATAAAATCCTTTTCCGACTTGGGTGTAAAGACTACCAACTATCGTCACAATCTTTCTTCGGGGGTTGGCAGAATGTCATTGGCAATAGGTTTTGAATTGGAAAATCCTACTGCCGAATATGAAATAATAAAATCAAAAGATGTAAAATTGTCCACAATTCCAAAAAATATCATTCGTTTCGCTTTAAGTCAAAATCCGTTTTACTATTTTGATAACCTATCACATTATTTTCCTAGTGTGGGTTCGCTTTCCAATTTCATTGACAGCACAGACTTTTTAGCAGGTTTGGAAATCACATTTAGCGGAACAGCAAACCGTCTGAACGATATTAACCACTTTGACTATTTGCAAGCCCTAAACGGATTGTTGCTAACGATCGAAGCCGATATTAAAGACAATTCAACAGAATACGAAGGTTCAGACTATATTTCAGATCGTATTCACAATGTATTTAAAGACAAAGAAATAAGAGTAAACAAATATGATGAGAGAGCTAAAGGACAGGAAGAATTGGTAGCCAATGAGCCTTGGTATGTTTACAATGCTAACTACGGAACAAATGAAGAAAAGAAATTTGTAGAACTGTTTTCCAGACGATTTGAAGGACTGAATCAGAAGTTTGAGAACATTTATCTAATCCGAAACGAGCGAGAAATAAAAATATTCGACAAACTCGGAAGAGCTTTCGAGCCAGACTTTTTACTTTTCTGCAAACAGCGTGACGGAGGACATATGACATTTCAGGTTTTCATAGAGCCAAAAGGAAACCATTTGTTAGGACACGACAAGTGGAAAGAAGACTTTTTGAAAGAAATCAGAAACGAACAAAAGACTATTAAAATTCATACGGACACCTATGTGATAACAGCTGTTCCGTTCTACAATTACAACAATGAAAACGAATTTAAGACGACATTGGAAAATGCATTAAACAAATAGAAATGCCAACGATCAACAGCCACACACATTACCAAACCACATGAGCCTACACTAAAGCCAATGTTAGTCAAAGAGTGTGTCTGTCCGAACGCACGGCCGACAGTTCAGCAAAATTGATTGATAATGAGATAAAAAGACAAAAATCACTTGTGCTTAACAAGTGGTCTAATTTGTGGGGAGTACTACAAAGAACGCATGCGAAAAGATCAGAAGAAACTTAATTGTTGTCCCTCGTGTTTTTCGGGCAGATTGGATTTTGTTCTAATGGCGTTTGTTGGCGAAATAGCTGAGAGGAAATGACTTGGTGGGAGGTTCATGTTTTGGTGGAAAATCCTACGAGAGTCGGCATAATTGAGTGAGAGTGTTTTTTTAGCACGAGTCATTCCCACGAAAAGCAGTCGTTTTTCTTCTTCAGTATCAGCTTCTTGATTTTCGAAAAGAGAATAGGGGATGATGCCTTCTTCGCAACCGCTAATAAAAACGTGTTCGAATTCAAGGCCTTTAGCAGCATGTAGCGTTAAAAGCTGAACTGCGTTTTCTTTGTTTGCATAAAGTCCTGTAGGGGCATTCAAATCGATGAAATCTATAAAACCTTTCACGTCATTTCCGAAATCTCTGGCAATTTCCATGAAAATTTTCTGGTCGTCCTTGGCTACGTTCTTCTCTGGAAGATTTTGAACGAAATAATTTTTCAGAAGATTTTCAACATGGCCATTGTTTTTCTTGTTGTTATCGATGAATTTACGCAAGTAAAGTATAATTTCTGCGAGTAGTTCCGAATCGAGTAGATTTCCTGCTTGAGCGGTTTGATAAGGGAGGCCATGACTGTTCAATGCTGTGATGATGGCAGGAAATTGTCGTGTTGTACGGCATAAGATGGCGAATTCAAATAAGGGAGTTTCAGCCTGTGCTTGCGCCACGCCGCTATCATAAGCAAAAAAACGCGTGCCTCCTGTCGTGGCATCAATAGATCGAGCAATGAATTCGGCTTCACTTCTGTCGGTAGCATGCTGCACTATATTTACTTTACCTTTTTCAGGTACGCCTTCGAGGCCATTTTCACTGCCAATGAGTTCGTAAGCGGCCTTTAAGATTTTATCTCCGCAACGATAGCTTTTCCCCAGGCGATAAGTGGTTGACTGCGGAAAGTCCTGAAGAAAAGTCTCGAAAATACTTGGATAAGCTCCCCTAAAGCCATAAATACTTTGCAATGGATCTCCAATAACAAAAAGATTGTTATCTTGTGGATGAGTGATGATTTTTAGAAAATCGTATTGAGCTGGATTTACATCCTGAAATTCGTCAACCAAAATAAACCGATAACGATTTTGTATCTGTGAACATATTTGGTCATTTTCTTTCAAAAGATTTAAAGGCAATAATATAAGGTCTTCGTAATCCATCAGCTGATTATTGTGTAGAGAGAATTCGTATTGATTGGCAATTTCTTGAAATACTTCATTGAAGCGAAAATTGAGGGCATGATTTTTAAGGAGAGAGATGTAGTTGGCAATTTTAGCCGAGCTTTGATTTTGTGCTTGAGGAAATGATTGGATGATTTTTACTTTTTCGGCTTCACTAATCAGTCTGAAAGATGAATAAGGCGGAATTTCGCGCAAAATCTGCAAACCCAAAGCATGAATTGTACTGATGGGGATAGATGATGCTTGTTGATGGAGGGAGGGATGTGACATAAGGCGCTGACGCATTTCTTGAGCTGCTCGTGTAGTAAAAGTAATTGCGAGAATTTTTTCCGAAGGTGCAATATTTTGTGATATCAGGCGGGCGATTCTTTCAGTGAGCACATAGGTTTTTCCGCTTCCAGGGCCTGCAATAACAATAGCTAATCCTTGGTCATGAGCGATAGCGGCTTTTTGCAACTCATCCGTGATAGGATAAGCAGCTTTCTGTTCAGTTGACGAATCAGGGATTGCTGAATAGAGAACTTTTTGTTCGAGCACTTGATGTATATTGAAACTGAGCAGGGGATAGGTTGTTGGACGGGTTAATGGGCTTTCATCATGAAATAATGAAGATTTTTGGGCATAGTTTTGAGCTTCACCTGGGCGAAAGACTTTAATTACACCATATTCCCCGTCATATCCTGGAGTAATCATTACCCGGCGCTGGCGCAACCTTTCGATCGCTTCGGCCAGCTCACCACCAGCGTGTTCGGCAATCTGTGAGCAAGGTATCTCTAAAAGGACTTTTA
>Ga0208195_1001931_pt1 | contig 20931 bp, 19 predicted proteins | sample AD_UKC077_MetaG_FD_184441 | JGI IMG/M metagenome (GOLD analysis project Ga0208195, IMG submission 184441) | Active sludge microbial communities of municipal wastewater-treating anaerobic digesters from USA - AD_UKC077_MetaG (SPAdes) (version 2) | ecosystem: Engineered > Bioreactor > Anaerobic >...
GCTCGATGAGGCCGAAGCCCATGCGATGTCATCCAAGGCTCGCGCATACGCCGGGGTGGAGGATGTCGAAGTCGGCGCAGAGGAATTGGCAAAACTCGATGAACTGGAAAAGAAGCGACAGGCAGATCGTGAACAGCGTGCCGCTGCCAAGGCCGCCGGTGAGAAGATTATCCGACGATATCGCAAGCGCGCCGTGCTTCCCCAGCAGTGGGGTCCCGATACCTTCGGCGTTCCGGTTGAGGAACACAAGGCGAAGGCCGAAGTTCCCCATCTGCCAGCCAGGGGTGATTCCGGTGATCTTTTCATAGCGTCCGAAAATCGCGGGTGGTGAACGAATAAATCGGATGGGAGGATGCGGCATGGCGAAGGAGAGTGGCATCACAGTGAATTTCTCCAGCAATGAGATCAACATCAGGACCAAGACGCTCAAGGACCTGAGGTCTCCCCGGTTCGTGCACATCTTCATCAACGAAAAGGAACGCCATTTATTGATCCGCCGATGTGAGGAGCGCGACAATGATGCGTTCCCGATCGATTATGCTGCAGTGGAGATCGATAAGAAATGCCGATTCAAGGCAAAGCCCTTGGTCATCTACCTGGCAAGCGTGATCGGCCTTCCGTACCCGTCCAAGACCCTGCGCTTCTATGGCAACCTGCTGGAGGATGGCGATACCGTCCTCATAGACCTCGACGATCATCAATTCCTCCCATATTCCGATAAGAAAATGCCGGGGGTACGCTATGGGTGATTCGGTGAAGCGGCTGAGCAAAGGCTTGCAACCGGTGGCGCCGAAATCATCGTGTGCAAGCGCGCTCCAGGCGGCGAGCAAGGATGACGTGCGTGAGCGCTACAACCGTCCCCGCGACCTGAGCAAGATCAAGGTGATACCGGCCCGGCAGGAATCGGATCCGTTCAATCCCAAGAGCCGAAAGCGTGTGGTGGTCTATTGCCGCGTATCGACCGATGGGATATCCCAGACTTCCTCGTTCGAGCTGCAGAAGAACTACTACCTGCGGTTTGTGAGAAAGAAACCCGACTGGAAGCTGGTCGGGCTCTACTCCGACACTTAAATCCGCAGAATGATACGAAATATGGTTAAAATAGTGTATAAAAGGCGGTTTGGAGACCTAAAACAAGGCTCTGAACCGCTTTTTTCGTTGTCTGCGGATGTTCCGGCTGAAACCGGAAAGCTGCGTTTGCTACCCCTTTAACGATAGCTTTGAAACTCCGAACCCCTGTATTCTGAATCCGAACCCCCTACTATGCGTCTCGAACCCCTTTCAGCTATTCCGAACCCCCATAGATATGTTTCTACTTGGCTGAAATGTGCCAATTTGACACAAAACCGCTTGACATATTACAATTTGTGTGCTATACTATAATATGACTTGGTTTGTCTATTCACGGAGGTGCTTATGAACGATAATGAAAAGGAAGTTCTGATACAGAACATGGTTGATAACCTACCGACACTCCGCAAAAGACTGGGTATGTCTCAGGAAGGGTTAGCTGCTCTGGCAGGTATCAGTAGGAGCACACTTGCGAACATAGAAAAAAGAAAAAGAAGAATGACATGGAACAACTTTCTTGCTTTGCTGCTAATCTTCATCAAAAACAAGGACACAGACAAACTATTGAGCGTGATGGAGATATATACAGATGAGCTAAATGAGTTCATTAAGCAGACCACTGCACAGACAGAAAGCACCCCGGAGGCATAATGCTCCGGGGCACAGATGAGATTGTGTCTTAGAAAACGATGGCGTTGTCGAGAAATTCCGTTGCAAGCTTCTTGAGCTTCTGAACGTGATCCCCGGCGGTGCTTCTCGCTAAACCGAGAATTTCGGCGCTTTCAAGCCTGCTGTAACCGGCGGTCTTGAGTTCGGCGAGTTCCGCAAGCTGCGGCTCTCTGGTAGAGACGAATTCGATGAACTGCTCCACCAAGCGGAGGTACTGTTCTCCCGAATAGTAATTCTCCGGAGTGACGGGTTCGTAGAATTCCATCTCTCCGTTTTCGTCCTCATGGTCGAGACAGGACATTTCTATCGTGGTATGTGCCTGCTTGAACTGTTCAAAAGGGCAATTCTCGCACTTGACGGGAAGCGTCTTAGGCTCACCGTTATTCGGCGTGTAGTTGGGGTTCGGAATTCTGAGCGGACAGCGTTTTAAGCCACCGTGTCCATCAGGGATTGTGCAGCGACCGTCTTCCTTCATCTCCTCCTGGGCATTCATTTCGTCCTTGATGAGATCGAGGTATCTGCGTCTCTGCTTCTCCACGGGCGTGGGAACGTACTGCTCTTTGCCGTTTACCTTGACACTATCTTTGCAGGGAACCATCACGGCATCGAATGTACGGAAGCCGAGTCTGGTCCTTGCGATTTCGAGTCCCTGCTCCCTTGCCCAGATTCTGAGTTCGGGATAGGTGATTTCCAGCGGGAAATAGTATTCCTGTTCGCCGGTATCGGGGTTGGTGCGGATGTGCTTATAGCACGGGTCGGGGTTGCGGTTAAATTCTGTTGTTGCCATTTGTTGACTCCTTTTCGCTGGCTGCGAAACGGAGCACCGTGATGGCAAAACAGTTCAGTTTGCGTCTGACTATCATAAAGACCTCCGTCTCGCGATAGCCAGTTCTTCAGCTAAACTGGTGTGGGTTGATATTCGGTTCGTCCGGCTACGGCTGAACACTCTTGATCAGGGAGTGCGTCGCCAAGACGAAGTGCAGAAGCCTTGCACCGGGCAACGAATGGGGTTTCCCCTTATCGTTGCTTTAAGTAAAATCTTGTTTGGTTTGCCGTCAAGATATATATTTCACTTGGTTGACTTGTTTGAGTTGGCTGAGTTGGTTAAGTAGGGTTAAGTTGTTGGATTTTGAAAAAGGAGGCACTTCAATGGCTGAAAATGAATTTTATCCTCGGCTTTGCGGAGGAACTTTCTTCCTTCTTGTGCTGAAAGCCATGAAGCCTCGTACTCAGATGCGCGGTGGGTTCGGCTCGACTAATGATGGGTTGACGGAGCCAAACTGTCTTGCCGGACTGATACAGGTGTTCTATCCCGGATATAAAAAAGGACCGGATTCAACTTTCGGTCCTAACACTACTGCTTATAAAAAATGCGAAGATACGACAGGTTCTGCCTATCTTCCGTTTGACTATACAGAGACGATAGAGAGCTTCCACGGAAAAGTAACGACCAGATACGCTGAGCCGCTTGCTGCAATGAATGCCTTTGTTGAATCCTTTGTTTCAACAGATGCTTTGGGCGAATGGCTTGTTCATGCTCTGTTTGAGCTGATTCGAGATGACCAGTCCATCGATGATGATGAGCTCTTTTATGTGACACCGGACGGAAAGCCGACAAGAAAAGACCGACTTTCCGGCTTGTCGATTATTCATCAGCAGGCTTTTATGCTTGGTGTATGGGATTACGTGTTGAAGAATCGTCCGGATAATACCGTGGGGCAGGCCACCTTTGCCGAATGGTATAAAGCACCTAAAAACCGTGGAGGAAGGTATAAGTGGCAGAGCAGCATTGGAAACGATAAATCGGTCGCGTTTTCGGTTGTTGCTTTAGGCGCAAAACAAAAGAAAGAACCGGTAACTGATGAACACAAAACTGAAGATGGACAACAAGCCCCCTCGGTCGCGCTTACAGCACCGGCTGTAGATTATTCTGATTTCTTGCTATATGAGAAGGATGCGTATGGCAAAGTTAAGACCCTGCTTTATGAGCAACCCCAAGATTTTTATAGCTTTTATGTGTGCAGCAATATTGGGTTGTACCAAAGCTATCGCGAAAGACAGAAGCACTATATTAGTAGAAAACGTATTGAGAACGCTACTATAGAGAAAATATCGGAATTTACGAATTTTGCATTCCTTGTTGGAACCGGCGGCCTTGGTAAGTCAATGATGATGCGACATTTGCTGCTGGATGCAATTGCTAATTTCGGTAGAACAAACAAGGTGCCTGTATTTATATCCTTAAAGGAATATGGAAACAGTGATGGAGAAATAGTCGATTTCCTCTATGCCTTTTTGTCTGAACGGATAGAAGGGCTCAAAAAAGAGGAATTCATTCGATCTCTTGGCAACGGTGATTATGTTTTCTTGCTGGATGGTCTTGATGAAATCAACTCATCCGCACGAGGACAGTTTGAAAACCGCCTTGGTAGATTTTCGGATAACTATAAAAATATAACGGTAATAGTATCGTCGCGCCCTTATTCCCGCTTCATTCATATGTCGAGATATACAGTTCTTATACTTGAGCCGTTTACCAAGGATCAGGCATTGAAACTGATTGACAATTTAGAATATGATCCGGGGACGAAGGATAAATTCCGTGAAGATCTGGATAACAGCCTTTTCAACCTGCATAAGGATTTTGCAGAAAATCCGCTGCTGTTAACTATCATGCTGCGCACCTACGATAAGTTCAGGGATATTCCTTCGCAGATACACTATTTCTATAAAAACGCCTACTATGCGCTGGCTATCGACCATGACGATACGAAGGATCATTACAAGCGTCCGTTCAAAACCCGTATGTCCATGGAGCGGTTTGAGGAATATCTGGCAGAGTTCTGTGCCTTGACTTATACCGAGGAGAAGTATGACCTTACCGATGAGGAAGCTAAGACGTTCTTCAGCGATGTCAAAGAGCATATTGCTACGGAGGTTGAGAAGAATATATCTGCAGCCGACTTTATGGAGGACCTCTGTGCGAACCTTTGCATGATGGAGCACGATGGCGAAAAATACTATTTCACTCATCGGTCTTTCCAGGAATACTTTTGTGCCTTGTTCCTTTCCCGCCAGATGGATGAAGACCTTGAGAAGATCGGAGAGTTTTTTGACCAGAAGCACGCCCGAATGGTAAATGATAAAACCTTCCTGATGATGTATGACATGATTACAAAGAAGGTTGAAAAGTTTATTTTTGTGCCGCTGCTCGAAAAGCTCCTGTCTGGAGATTATTGGACGTTTATCCAGAAAGCCTATGGTGACGTATATCTTGATGGCGGCGAAATACCTGATTGGACAATAAACGACCCTGATTCTTACATATATTTTTTCATCATAGATATGTTGGGATGTCAGGCTGATTTTACGTCCTTTGAGGCACCGCATCTTCCGGAATTCACTTGCAATGAGTATGCTTATGGGGTATCGGATTCCGATGACCTGATTGCGGAAAAAGACGATGAGTATGAACCGGACGAGTATGTGGATGACCCGGATACGGAGCTAATGGATGTTGAAGATATTTGTTATGAATACAAGGATAATTACGGGGACCCGGATGTTGTGGGCTGGACACTTGAGATTGATTCTTCAAAAATAAACGAAGATGGATACAAGGAAATCAAAGCGATTATGGAACAGCCGGATTTCCCGCTCCAGAAGGAGTACGACGATGTCAAGTGCTATCTTGAGAGGTTGAAAGAGGAACAGAGTAAGCCGAAGAACACCCTGAAAGCACTGTTTAAAAGATAACCAAAGGTACGTTTTATAGTACATATCGTGTGCTATAATTGAAAAAATAGAGAGAAGGAGTTGAGCGCCTATGGCGGGACAAGTTAAGTCAAAGCAGCGTGTAGCCGACCACGGCGAGGTCTTTACTGCCGAACGTGAAGTGAAGGCGATGTGCGACCTGGTGGCGGATGAATGTTTGCGTATAGATTCAAGGTTCCTGGAACCTGCCTGCGGTGACGGAAATTTCCTTTCGGAAATACTATCCAGAAAACTGGATGTGGTCACAAAACGATATAAAAAAAGCCCATACGACTATGAGCGCAATGCGTTGCTGGCGTTGGGTAGCTTATATGGCATAGACCTCTTGCAGGATAATGCGGCAGAATGCCGAAATAGGCTCTTTGAGCTGTGGGACAAGCGGTACAAAAAAGCGGTCAAGAAGGCCGATCAGAACGAAGATGTGCGGGAATCAGCAAGATATATTTTGGAAAAGAATATCATCTGCGGAAATGCTCTAACCTACCACAAGGTTGATGAGAACGCACAGGATACCGGAGAACCCATCATCTTCTCTCAGTGGGCGTTCGCCACAGGACCGATGATGAAACGGGAGGACTATGTGTTTGAGGATCTCCTGAAAGAAAACGATAAAAAGCAAAAAGAAGAACAAGCCCAGATGAGTCTGGACTTGAATGAAAATAAAGATGACGGCGAGGGAAAGCTCATCAAGGTTTACCCGCCTATCCACTATAGGAGGTTAAAAGAATATGAGTGACAACGGATTGTTCGGACAGATCTATAACCCGGACGTGCTTTCCTGCCTTGCAAACTTATCCAACGATGAGGTGTTCACTCCGCCTGAAGTGGTCAATAATATGCTGGATATGCTTCCGCAGGAGTTGTTCTGTAATCCGGATACAAAATTTTTAGACCCCGCCTGCAAAACCGGAGTATTTCTTCGAGAGATTGCGAAAAGGCTGATTAAGGGATTAGAGATGCAGTTTCCAGATCTGCAGGAACGGCTGGATCATATTTTCCATAATCAGCTCTATGGTATTGCGATTACCGAGATGACCAGCCTGCTTTCCCGCCGTGGTGTGTATTGCTCCAAGTACCCGAACAGCGAGTTTTCGGTTACGCATTTTGATGACGCACAGGGTAATATTCGGTTTAAGAGAATAACCCATACGTGGGAAAATGGAAAGTGTATATTCTGTGGTGCAAACAAGACGTATGAGCGCAGTGAAGATTTAGAAACCCACGCATATGAAATGATTCATGCGATTAACCCAGAGGAGATTTTTGAAATGAAGTTTGATGTTGTTATAGGTAATCCTCCCTATCAGCTGAGTACGGGTGGTGGTTCTGCTCAAGCGATACCGCTTTATGATAAATTTGTTAATCAGGCAAAAAAACTCATGCCTCGTTTCTTGGTTATGATTATTCCCTCAAGATGGTTTGCGGGTGGTATGTCACTTGATAAGTTCAGGAATGATATGCTTAATGATGGAAGAATTCGGAAGTTAGTTGACTTCAGCAATGCAAAAGATTGTTTTCCTCAATCAAGCATAGGAGGTGGTGTTTGCTATTTTCTTTGGGATCGTGATCACCCAGGGGCCTGCGAGGTCACAAATAATCACATGGGAAAGACTACATCCTTAACCAGAAGTTTAAGCGAGTATGAAATATTCGTGCGATATAATGAAGCAATTGACGTTCTAAAGAAAGTAACAGCAATTGATGAAAAAACTATGGATGCTGTCTGTAGTTCTCTTAGCCCATTTAGCATAGGTTCTGCTGAGCGCGGTGACGATAAACCACTTTATAAGAATTGCGCGACTCTGTACTCAAGCAAGGGAGTGGGATATATACAAGAGACATCTTCATTAAGAGAAAACCCATATTATGACTGCTATAAAGTGATGATAAGTAAAACAACAGCCGAGCACGCTGGTGAACCAGACAAAGAAGGTAAATTTAAGGTGCTATCTACACTCAAGCCCCTTTCGCCCAAAGAGGTATGTACATTCTCTTACTTTGTAATCACCGGTGTAAAAAGTTTGAACGAAGCCGAAAATATGATTTCATATTTAAAGACTAAGTTTGCACGGTTTTTAATTTTACAAGCAGTATCTTCTATTAACTTGACCAAGGATAAATTCTGTTTCTTGCCAGTACAAGACTGGTCAAAACAGTGGACGGATCAGGATTTATTTAACAAATACAAGCTGTCGCAAGAAGAAATTGATTTTATCGAAAGTATGATTAGACCTTATGGTGGAGGTGACGACTAATGGCAATTGACTTTTTTGCGCCTCGCCCTGAGGTCACCCCTACTATATATGCTTATGAACTGACCGGTGTGGACTCCCACAAAGGATATATTAAAGTCGGCTACACCGAGCGGGATGTAGAAACCCGTGTCGCGGAGCAGATGCACACCAGTGCCGTTCCATATAGGATACTGCTGCAAGCCAGCGCCATGCGTCCGGATGGCACCTGCTTTACCGATCATGATGTCCATGACGTGTTGAAGAAAAAAGGCTTCTCACAGTTCAATGCCGGTGAAGATAAAAACGAATGGTTCAAATGCTCTCTTGATGCAGTAAAAGCCGCCATTATCGCTGTGCGTGACGGTTTTGAAAACGTGGAAAACCGTACTCAGACCTTCAAAATGCGTCCGGAACAGACGGTTGCTGTCCAGCGTACCATGGCTTATTACAAGCAAGCCAAGTGGGATGAGCCTGACCGTGCGCCGAAGTTTCTGTGGAATGCAAAGATGCGTTTTGGTAAGACCTTTGCAGCCTATGAGCTGGCAAAGAAAATGGGATTTACCAAGATTCTGGTACTGACCTTCAAACCAGCGGTAGAAACCGCATGGGATGAGGATCTCCGTACTCATGTGGACTTTGAAGGCTGGCAGTTCATTTCTAATAAGGACGCGCACGGCAACGGCATCAACATTGACCGTGCTTATGCGCTTGCGGACAAGAACCGTCCTATCGTAGTGTTCGGTTCTTTCCAAGATTTGCTCGGCACCAACGAAAACGGCGGTATCAAGGCAAAGAACGAATTTATCCATGGCACCAACTGGGATCTGGTCATTTTTGACGAGTACCACTTCGGTGCATGGAGAGAAAACGCAAAGAAGCTCTTTGACAACCCTGACGAAGAAGCGGATGCGGACTTCGACCAGGAGAAATATAAGGCAGATGAAGCGGACAACGCCTACAATGAAACCTTCCTGCCTATTACCACTGGCTACTATCTGTTCCTCTCCGGTACGCCTTTCCGTGCGATCAACTCCGGTGAGTTTATTGAGGATCAGATCTATAACTGGACTTATTCTGATGAGCAACGGGCAAAGGAAAACTGGGTAGGCTCCGGCAATCCTTATCTCAGCTTACCGAGAATGGTTATGCTAACGTATCAGATTCCCGACTCCATCCGTCAGATTGCCATGGATGGTGAGTTCAACGAGTTTGATCTGAACGTGTTCTTCTCCGCAAAGGTGGAGAAAGGCGCAAAGCCGGAAACCGCACGATTTGTCTATGAGAACGAAGTGAATAAGTGGGTGCAGCTGATTCGAGGCTCCTATCTCCCTTCCAATGTGGATGATATGAAGCTGGGTCAGGATAAACGTCCACCTATGCCTTTCTCTGATACAAGGTTGCTGAATGTGCTGAATCATACGCTGTGGTTCCTGCCCAACGTGGCAAGCTGCTATGCGATGTATAATCTCTTGAAGCAAGATAATTTCTTCCGTGATTATGAGATTATTCCCTGTGCCGGAACAAAGGCCGGTATCGGTGTGGCTGCCATGGAGCCGGTTAAGAATGCCATGGGCAACCCGCTGGCAACCAAAACAATAACCCTTTCCTGCGGTAAGCTGACCACAGGTGTCACTGTACGTCCGTGGACGGGTGTATTCATGCTGCGCAATTTGAAATCACCGGAGACTTATTTCCAGACTGCTTTCCGTGTTCAATCACCGTGGACAATCACGGACGATAAGGGCAATCAGGAAATCATGAAGCAGGAATGCTATGTCTTTGACTTTGCTCTGGACAGAGCTCTGCGTCAGATTTCGGACTATTCCTGCCGCCTGAATGTAAATGAGGATAACCCGGAAAAGAAGGTTGCTGAGTTTATTTCCTTCCTGCCGGTGCTGGCTTATGACGGCTCTACCATGAAGCAAATTTCGGCGCAGGATGTTTTGGACATTGCTCTTGCTGGTACTTCGGCTACGCTTCTTGCCCGCAGATGGGAATCTGCTTTGCTGGTCAATGTGGATAACGATACCCTGACAAGGCTGATGAATAATCCGGAAGCACTGGATGCCTTGATGAAGATTGAAGGATTCCGTTCCCTCAATCAGGATATTGAGACCATTATCAATAAATCTGAAAAGGTCAAGAAGGCGAAGAAGGAAGGCGAAGAAAAGCTCACACCGAAGGAGAAAAAAGAGCTTTCCGATGAAGAGAAGGAATACAAATCCCTCCGTAAACAGATACAGGAGAAGCTCATCAAGTTCGCTACCCGTGTGCCTATCTTTATGTATCTGACCGATTATCGTGAGCGAACACTCAAGGACGTTATCACACAGCTGGAACCCGGTCTTTTCAAGAAAGTCACTGGTCTCGATGTAAAGGATTTTGAAATGTTGTGTTCCATCGGCGTGTTCAATGCGAGCCTGATGAATGATGCTATTTTCAAGTTCAAACGTTACGAGGACTCCAGCCTTTCCTACACCGGTATTGACAAGCATGAAGGCAAGGATGTCGGTGGTTGGGATACCGTCATCAAGCGTGAAGAATATGAAAAGCTGTTCTATAATCAGCAGGCTACTATGGAAGCACCTGCAACGGAACAGCCGCAGGACATTGACGATGTTGTTATCAAGTCAGAACCGAAGGAAGAAAAGAAACCTGAGCCTGTCAAGGCATCCGGCGGATACTATAAAGCACCTCCGGTTACTCAGCAGTATATGAAGGAACCGGCGACTCCTTATACAATGTCGAAACCTGCAACTCCGGCAAAACCGAAAGAAGAAGTACCGCAAATCGATCTTTCCGGTATTACTGAAGGCTCCAAGGTTAAGCATAAGGTATTTGGCGAAGGAATCATCGCCAAGATAGATAAGTCCCAAAAGCATATTCGAGTAACCTTTGCCGCAGGTGAGAAGGTGTTCATCTTCCCTGATGCGTTTACAAAAGGGTATTTGAGCATATAAGATGAAGCGGTTTTGCGTTAATGGCTAACGCCCTTAAAAACAAGGAGATATTATGGGTAAAGAATTATTTGACAACATTCCCAGCAAAGTTGGAGATCTATTATCGGACGTAAAGAATGGACGAATTGGTCTCCCTGATTTGCAGCGTCCTTTTGTCTGGCCGGACAGTAAGGTTCGTGATCTCTTGGATTCTATGCTGAAGGGCTATCCCATCGGATATATTATGCTCTGGTCTTCACCGGAAGACTATAATAATACCGGGCATATTGGAACAGATGATAAAATCTATAAATGACCTGATGATTTGGTTATTGATGGGCAGCAGCGTCTGACTGCGCTTTTGGCCGCACTCTATGGAGTAGAAATAAAAGACAAAAATTACAAGAAGCGGAACATACGTATTTCCTTTAATCCGCTGACTAACGAGTTTGCTGTTTGGTCTCAGGCTTATGAGCGGAATCCGGAATGGGTAAGTGCTGTAAGTTCGATTTTTGCTGCAGACGCGGAGCATTCTGTCACGAAGTACAGAAAAGGCTTTATTAAATCCTGCAATGATGCACGCGATAAAAACGAACAGCCACGGCTGACCGAAGACGAAGAAATAACAATAGAGGAAAACATCAACGCTCTGCTGAACCTTGGCATTTATTCTTTGCCAACACTTAAAATCAGCTCAAAGGCTGACGAAGAAGATGTAGCAGAGATATTTGTGCGTGTAAACTCAGGTGGGCAGAAGCTGACAGAGAAAAACTTCATCGAAACGCTTCTTGCCGTGTACGACAACGATGTACATGATAAGATTAATGCCTTTTGTGCTGAATCGAGGATTCCGGCTCAGGGTACATCATATAATCAGATATTGGATGTTGACCCGTCACACTTGATTCGAGTAGCTGTAGGTGTTGGTTTCAAAAGGGCGCGTCTGCGTTATGCATATATGCTTTTACGTGGTAAAAACCTCAAGACCGGTGAAATTACAGAGGAAACGAGGAACACCAACCTTGCAATTTTCAAAGACGCCCTTGAGCTTGCCACTGATTTGAATAACTGGCACGCCTTTATGAATTTATTTGCTGGAGCAGGATACTTAAGCGGAAGCCTTGTGGCGGCATCAAACGCCGTGGTATTCAGCTATGTTCTCTATCTTATCGGCAAATATGAATACAAGGTGCCATCAGTAAAGCTCCAGCAGATAATTAAAAAGTGGGTTTTCATGTCAACCATAACAGGCTTCTATACCGGATCTACAGAGTCTGAGGTTGAAAAGCAGTTTGCCGACCTTCGTGATGTATCAACTGCGGATGAGTTTGTAAAATATCTGAACATGATAATTGAAACTCGTTTCACCGATGATTACTTCAAATATACGCTGCCGAATGATCTCAATAGTTCATCGGCAAATTCACCTGCGTGGTTCGGATATATTGCAGCCATCAATGTGCTTGGTACACCGATGCTATTCAGCACTTCACCGCTTTCGCACTTCTTTGTGCTTGGCACGAGCGGGGATAAGAATTCTGTTGACAAGCACCATATCTTCCCGAAGCATTATTTGGAAGAAATCGGCTATAAGGATGACAGAGATAGAAACCAGATTGCAAACTATACTTATCTGGACTATCCAACAAACATTGACATTTCAGATGATCCACCAGAGAGCTATGTGGGACGGTATCGAGAAAAGCTCGGTGAGGACGGATATCGTAAAGCGTGTGAACAGAATGCCCTACCTGAAGGGTTTGAGAGTATGAAATATCCGGACTTCCTGTCTCAACGACGCATTTTGATGGCTAATATTGTTAAGAAAGCATACGAGGAACTATCTAAGTGATTTTGGCAGTTTGGAGGTGATGTGCTGTGTTCATACAAGTAATATATGACATAAGCTGTTTCTTAAACAGCGTTTTGCACATCGCCACAGACTGGATGCTTGGAATTCCGGTATTGAAGTATTTAGCCGTTGCCCTGAACTGGGTGTTTGATGGTTTGAAAACAGTTCAATATCATCTGCTGTTTTCGGATTTAATCAATCTGCAACCGAATCCTAATGAATATTCAGTTTGGCATTACAGGGTAAATTATGGCCTTCATTTCCTCTTCGCACTCATCTTTTACCTGATTGTACTTTTTGGCATTATATTCTTGATCACAGAAATAGAATCCAGAATTGAAGCCAAGAAAATTAGGAAGCTGGAAAAAGCCTTAAATGACAGATTGCACGAGGTCGGAAGTAAGGCCGTATACCAATGCCGCTATGAGGATTGGAAATATGTAATGAGCTATGATGAGAGTCCGTTTGAGGAAGCCTGCAAGTATATGCGGAACACCATAGCTGAATTAGAGTGGTTTGTCAGCTCCGGCGGGAATGCACAAGACATATCTACGGTTGAGGACATTTATTCTTTGAACAGATGCCTTAAAGAAAACTCATAGTGTGGTGAAATAATATATGGAGCAACAGGAATGGGAGAAACTATCCCCAGCCGAAAAGAAAAAGCAATTATATATTAAGCAGAAACAATTACTTGATCTATTTTTTCAGAAAAATGCCATCAGCAAGGAACAGTATGACAAAAGCCTCGGTGACCTTACTGTGAAGATGGGTATGCAGGATCTTGTAAAATAATGGGCTGAACGGAGTCGTAGTATTTATGCCACGTTATGCAAATACAGCGGATTATTCAGATGCTGAAAATAATCTCTGGCAATGGCTGGTAGAAAAGCAAGAAACGGTCTTCTATACGATAAAAGAGCTCCCGTTCACCTATGAGATCAAGGGGAATGAAGTATTCTTTTCCCGAAAAGAGAAATCCGTTACCCGTGCAACGATAAATAAAGCCTACCGAAGAATGACGGAGGAAACGATAACCGGCTCTAAACAATTAGGCGTTTTCGGTGCAAGCTATATTTATCCGTTACTCAAGGAAATAGGTTTGAAAAAGTAATCTAATTCAGAAATAATCAGATTATAGTGTTGCCCTCCGGATAATAGTAATCTCGGAGGGCAAATCTCATTCTTTTTTGTAAAATTGGCATTCGTACCCGTCAGCTCGGAGCAACAGTCCTTCTATCCACGGTGGAGTTCTTCCCATCTGCTCACAGACAGCTTTCATATCTACGCCGGGACTGCATTCGATAATGAGTTCGTCATGGACGCTGCCGACGATGAAGCAGTGCCGGAGGGTCTTCATGGCGTAAGCCAGAATGTCCCGACTGACCGCTTGAACAATGTTTTCCACGAACTTAGGACCGTAGGATTCGAGACGCATCCACTTTCCGGTGTTGATGCCCTCATAGGTAACGGCATCCCCGCCGAACTGATTCTGACCCATTTTCGGTTTCACATAGCAGAGCCTCCTGCCGGACGGAAGATCAATGAACAGCATCCCGCTCTTATAGGTGAAGGTGAACCCGTGGGTTTGCTCGGTGCTGTGATAAGTGACCGCCTTCTTGACAGCGGTATCGACCGCCCACCAGAATTTAATGATGTTCGGATTGGAATCCCGCCATGCGGTGACCAGCGGTTGAAGCTCGTCCTCCTGCAAGCCCATCTCCAATGCGCCCATTGCCTTGAGTGCGCCAACGGAGCCGCCGTAGCCAAGTGCCAATTCGGCGATTTTGCCTTTCTGACGAAGGTGTCCGTTGATGCCGTTTTTCACGACCGGCACCTTGAACATCTGCGATGCCGATTCGCAGTAGATGTCTTTTCCGTTCTTGAAAACGTCAATGCGCCACTGTTCCCCAGCGAGGAAGGACAGAACCCTGGCTTCGATAGCGGAAAAGTCCGCCACAACATATTTATATCCCGGCTTCGGAATAAAAGCGGTGCGGATCAGCTCCGACAGCACGTTCGGGATATTATCATATAAGGTTTCCAGCGCATCAAAATCACCGTCCCGGACGAGGGCGCGGGCTTCAGCTAAATCGTCCATATGGTTCTGCGGGAGATTCTGCAACTGAATAATGCGACCTGCCCATCGTCCGGTGCGGTTTGCACCGTAAAAAGCAAACATCCCTCTCGCTCTGCCGTCCGCACAGACGGCTTTTTTCATGGCGGTATACTTGCTGACGGAGGACTTTGCCAACTGCTGACGGCAGGTCAGCACATCGGTGATGTCATCGTCAGAATCGGACAGCAGTTCCTTGACAGCTTTCTTGTCGAGCGACTCCGTTTCGATGCCTTGATCTGAAAGCCAGCCCTTCATCTGCGATACGCTGTTCGGGTTGTCCAGTCCGGTCTTTTCCTGCATCTGACTGCGGAGATAATCCTTCGTTTTAGCGTCAATGGCGATGGCGTTTTCTACCAGCGTCATATCAACGAGAATGCCCCTGTCGTTTATTTCCTGGTCGAGATGGTACTCATCCCACACGAAATCCGGCACAGGAAACTTTGAGAGCTTCGCCTTGATGCCAAGCTCCACCTCAACATCACGCCGGTTGTATTTTTTGAACAGCTCCCATTTTTCAGGGTCGTGCTGCGGCACATTCCTTGTGCGACCGCCATTCTTGATGGTCGGTCTGCACGGCTTGCAGAAGTACTTGATCAGGTCTTCGCCCTCGGACATTTTCTGCTCGTCCAGCTTCAGCACTGTACCGACACCTTTCAGCGAAAGCGGCAGTCCCATATACGCGCCCCAGATGCGGGAGCACTTCCATGCGGACGGATCAAGATAGTTTCCGACAGAGTCCTCCGGAATACTGTAACTGCAGAAATGCTCCGGATGATGCTTACGGAGCCACGCTGAAAGACAGATACGTTCAAATTGTGCGTTGTACGCCCATTTCTCAACACTGTCATCGGTCAGCATTTTCAGAATACTTTCGGGGATTTCCTCACCACAGGCAACATCAACGACTCGCACCGGTTCTTCATTGACGGAATATCCGAAAAGCAGGATGTCAAAGTCCGGGCTTTCAACATATTTATAAACTCCGCACTTCGGCAGGTCGGCACTGCTGTATGTCTCCAAGTCAATGGATAAGGTTTTTATTTCACTCATGATATTCTTGCCTCCGAAAACGGGGACGGCAGAAGAACCGCCGTCCCCTTGATAACATTAGTCCTTTTCGACTGCGTACTTTTTGCCGGTCAGAAGATCGTATCCGATGTCGATAAGGGACTTACGGACATCTTTACAGTGTTCGACATTACCGTCATCATCCTCGGCATCGTAGCAGCAGACGATGGGATGGTCGCACCAGTTATTGTCCTGAAGAAATTCCACGTTTTCACGCAGCATACGGTACTCGTTCATCAGAATCACTTTCGGTGCTAACATGGCGGAGAGCTTATTAAACCGCTCACTTCTGACATCAACGCGGCGCAGGAAAAACATGATGTCAAACAGAGTGTCATAGTCTGTAACCGCCTGAACGATATCGTTCACGTCAATGCTGCGGATACCGACATCCGGCAGACCGAGCATTTCGCGGTACACACAAACCGCCTCCGAACCGTAGAAGCACAGTCGTATATCTTTTGCTTCCTTCTCAGGAACAATCTTCAGACCGCCTTTGTCGATAACCATAAGGTCGGTGTTGTGAAGCAGACGGAGCGCCTGTTCCTTCTGCTTTTCGGTCATATCATCCAGGGACTTTCTGAGGACAATCGGCTTCATAAACTTAATACTGTACATTTCGTTTTTCCTCCATAGAATCGGGCAGCAGCGATTAAGCCGCTGCCCTTATTTTTTTGCCTTAGTTCAGGAAATCCTCATCGTCATCGGTGGCGAAATCGTCCTCAGCACGGGACTTGCCGCCGAGAGGCTCACCGTCCGCAATCTTCTGAAGGTTGTTCAGACCGGCGGCGATGCCGCGATTGCCGTTCACGTTGAAGGCGTAGAAATTGATGGAAGCACGTCCCTTGACACCGGAGTACATCTCGGCGCGGTCAAGGATAGGCTGACGGTCGGCATCCACTACGCCGGGAGCGGTAGCGGAGCTGGCATTCAGGAACCAGCAGCCTTTGTAGGAATCGTCATCGGGACGCTCAAGATCGCCGTCACGAAGCGGGGTCTTGATGACAGAGAGAGCCGGTACGGACTTGCCGTTGCCCTTGAGCTTGGACTGGCCTTCATCGTAGGCAGCCTGAACAGCGGCCTTGATTTTCTCAACGGTCTTGGTGTCGGACTTGGGGATCAGCAGCGAAACGCTGTACTTTGGCTTGCCGCCCTCGGACTGAACCTTAGGCTCCCAGCAGTTGAGATAGCTGAAAGTGCAGACGCCGGTAACTACTTTGGTGGGGTTAACAAATTTACTCATAATCTTATTCTCCTTTAAAATCGTATTTTGCGGTATTCTTCATTGCCGGACGCTTGTCCGACTTGGAAACGAGTGTGGGTTTGCCTTCGGGCTTTACGGTAAGCCCTCCGAGCAGCTCCTCGAATTTCTTCTTTCCGAGGAGACTTGTCATAGCTGTGATGCCGAGTACCTTCTTTTCGTAAGGGTCGTATCCGGCTGCGGTGACGGTCTTTGCGACCTCATCTTCGTTGGTGTACTTGCGGTTGCTCCTGCCCGCCACGACTTTGAAATGTTCGTAGTCTTTGCCCTGCAGAGCCTGATTCAGGGCGTATTCCTTGACATCGTTTGCCCATTCGGTCAGGTGATCCGCAAGAAGCAGGATCGTATCGATTTCATAGTCCTCCAGCAGGTCGGGCATCTGGAAATCGTACTGTGCCGCTTTCAGATTGTATTCAGCCCTCTTGCGACAGGTGGCTTTCACCTTGCAGAATCTGCAATGCTCACCGGCTTTGAAATCGCCCTCACCGGCGAGAGCCAGTTTTGCTGTCGGGGCAAGCACCTCATCCGCCCAGGTAAGAAGCTCGTCCTTGCTCATGGTGTACTCGCTGACGTTTTCACGGCGGGGCTGGTAGATCACCATTTTCATGGTGTCCACATCGTAGATGCCGTCGAACATCTCCAGCACACCGAGGCAGTAGCACATAAGCTGCGGGTTGCCGCCGAACTCCTCCGAGGTGGCTTCGACCATTACGCCGAGTCCGTGCTTGTAATCAATGATCTCCGCTGTGCCGTCCGAAAGGATGATGCAGTCGGCGGTGCCTCCGCAGCCGGGAACCCAACAGGAAATATCCACGTGCTGTTCGATGAAGATCTGTGCGTCGGGGCATTCCTGCTTTGCTTTGCCGTATTCCTCCATAACGAAGGCGGCATATCCTTCGGCGCAGGACTGCATTTCGCTGTTGTAGTAATCGAGGTTCTCCGTGGGGTCCTCCGACTGAATCCCGACCGCCTTTTCAACCAGGTAAGCGCACAGGGCGTGTGCCGAGGTACCTTCGTCTGCGTAGGAGCTGGTCTGTTCCGGTTCCTTTTCGCAGAGCTTCAAACTGGGCGGACAGTTCAGAATGCGGTGAGCGGCTGACGGAGAGAAAATGCTGTGTCTGCTCATCCGATAGCCTCCAAGTCCGCCATCAGGCTTTCGTAGTCTTCTTCCTTGACGGCACTCAGCTTGTCCGCACCGTACTTCCCGATGAGAGCCTTGACCTGCTCGGTGAATCCCGCATGGGACTTAGCCGAGAACGCCTTTCTCACATCAATAAAGGAAAGCTTCTTTGCTTCAGGCTTTGATTCTGCCGCCGGAGTTTCCTTGACCGGCTCTTCCTTAATAGGTAAGGGCTGTTCATCTTCGCTGGAGAAGTAGTTCAGAAGAGCGGTTGCCGTTCTGATCAGTTCTTCACCGCAAGTCTTCAGATTGTTGCCGCAGGCTGTCAGCTCATCGAGCACCTGCGATAATTCATTGGTTTTGCTCATTTACGTGTTCCTCCATGTTTTCCTGCCTTCCGCATATGCACATCCGGTGCAGCGGGAGGCTTTTTCTTTTCTCAGCTTTTCAGCCAGCCTCTTTGCCACCACGCTGATGGCGATCAGGGTGTCGATGAGTTCCTCATCAACTTCTTCATTGCCGGGTGGTCTCTTCAATGTGGTTTCCATACTTGACTCCTTTCCGGGAGGCTTTCTGCCCCTCCAACTCCTGAAAGAGAATTGCGGTTCAAATTGCCGGAGCTTTTTCAGAAAATTTTTCCGAAAAAAATCAGCCCGTATCTCCCTCCAATCGCTGAAAGAGAGTTACGGGCTTTGTTGCCGGAAAATTCGGCAAAAATATTTTTCATTTTTTTCCGGCAATTCCCCGGCCTGTTCTCTTTCAGAAATTGGGGAGGGATAGACCCTCTACTCAATTAACGAAAGGAGGACAAGCCGATGGGAGTCAGCAAGTACAACCGCGAGGGGTATTACGACCCGGTGCCGCATGATGCGATTGCTTCTATAGATAAGGAAGCGCATCCGTGGAGACCGCTCGTGTATATCTGTTCACCCTATGCCGGTGACATTCAAGCCAATACAGAGAAAGCCAGACGCTATTGCCGCTTTGCGGTGGATACCGGGGCGATACCGCTCGCAAGCCACCTGCTCCTGCCGCAGTTCATGTCAGAGGAAACGGAAAGAGACACAGCGATGTTCTTCAATAAAGTATTCCTCGGAAAATGCGAACAGCTGTGGGTGTTCGGTGACATGGTCACCGCAGGAATGGCAGAAGAAATCAAACAGGCAAAAAGGTATTTGAAGAAAATCCGCTATTTCACGGAAGAATGCGAAGAAAGACACGGCAGCGGAAATTAACTGCTCAAAAGATTACAAAACCAAGGAGGTTTCCTTATGAAACTCACAATTTATACGGCGAACTGCAGCGGCGATGCCGCCAACTGCCTCTATCCGAATAAGGTAGAGATCACCAACGCTTCCGAGCTTGCGGAGGCTGTCAGCCGCGACCATGTGGCGGCTCTTTACAAGAACAACTACAGAGGAATTGAGAACTATATCGAATCGACCGTCATCGAAATGGACTGCGACAACGACCATACCGAAAACCCGAAGGACTGGATCACCCCGGAAAAGCTCGCTGCGGATGAAGATTTCAGGGATGTTATGTTTGCTGCCACACCGAGCCGTCACAATATGCTCCCCAAGGGCGGCAAAAGCGCCCGACCGAGATTCCACGTTCACACCGTCATTGAACGTTGCACAAGCGCCGAAATGATAAAGGCTATCAAGACTGCTCTTCAGAAGAAGTACCCCTTCTTTGATGATAACGCTCTCGATGCCGGTCGTTTCATGTTTGGCTCTGCGGTCACGGAGGAGGAAGTGTTCTGGCATGACGGTTTCCTCGGCGCGGACGAGATTGTCACAGGTCTGGAAATTGACGAAGAAGCCGAAACGGAGCAGGAAGCATCCAACGGCGGTGCCATCATGGAAGGTGCCAGGAACAACACCATGTCCCACTTCGCCGGAAGGGTTCTGAAGAAATACGGCATCGGTGAGAAAGCCCATGAGCTGTTCCTCGAAAGAGCGGAAAAATGCGACCCTCCGCTTCCTGAAGCAGAGCTGAACAGCATCTGGAAAAGCGCGGTCAAGTTTGCGAAGAAGGTCACCACCTCCGAGGGCTATGTCCCGCCCGAGGATTATAACGATGACTTCGGTGCCGGTCGGCTCAAGCCGGAAGATTACTCTGACATCGGTGAAGCAAAGGTGCTGGCAGCGGAGTGCGGCGGCTCTCTCAAATACACAAGCGCAACGGACTACCTGGCTTTCGGCGGTGACCGCTGGTGCGAGGACAAGCAGAAGTCCCTCGGCACGGTGGAGGATTTCCTTGACCGGCAGCTGTCGGATGCGTTTGAAGCTATCGCCTCCGCCGAAGAGGCGCTGATCGCCCTCGGCATTGACGAAGATACGGTCAAGGGCCACGGCAAAGAGCTGGAAAAGGCGGTCCCCGACGATAAGCTCGGACTGCTTTATGCCCTTATCGGTGCGTTGACCTATCAGAAATTCGTCATGAAGTACCGCAACTACAAAAATATCGTGAACACCATGAATGCCGCCAAGCCGATGCTGGCGATTGACGTTTCCGAACTCGACTATGATGCCGAACTTCTGAATACGCCGGATGGCACATACGACCTCGAAAAAGGAATGGACGGAATGCACCCGCATGATCCCGATGACCTCATCACGAAGATTACGAACTGTTCTCCCGGAGATAAGGGCATGGACATCTGGCTGGATGCGCTGAACATTTTCTTCTGTGGGGACAAAGAGCTGATCTCCTATGTTCAGCAGATCGTCGGCATGGCGGCGGTCGGCAGGGTTTACGCAGAACAGATGATTATCGCCTACGGCGGCGGTGCAAACGGCAAGTCCACCTTCTGGAATAC
>Ga0208195_1001945_pt1 | contig 20783 bp, 8 predicted proteins | sample AD_UKC077_MetaG_FD_184441 | JGI IMG/M metagenome (GOLD analysis project Ga0208195, IMG submission 184441) | Active sludge microbial communities of municipal wastewater-treating anaerobic digesters from USA - AD_UKC077_MetaG (SPAdes) (version 2) | ecosystem: Engineered > Bioreactor > Anaerobic >...
CGGCCTAATCTGATTGCGCATATTGACGGTAGGGGAAAAGCTAATCCCATCCTTCTCTACGGTCATGTTGATGTGGTGGGTACGGATAACCAGCAATGGGATGTCCCGCCGTTTGACGGTAAAATTATCGACGGCGTTGTCTGGGGCAGAGGCGCTCTGGATATGAAAGGAGGCATTGCCATGATGCTGGCCGCCCTTCTGCGTGCAAAAGCCGAAAACTTGAAACCGGCCGGCAATGTTCTGCTGGCAATTGTCAGCGATGAAGAAGCAGGCGGCGATCTCGGAACAAAATTTCTTGTGGAGGAACATCCGGAACTTTTTAAAGATATCCGTTATGCGATCGGCGAGTTCGGGGGCTTCAATGTTAATCTGGATAACAAACGCTTTTATCCCATTACTATCTCAGAAAAACAAATCTGCTGGATGAAAGCGACCATTCGCGGGCAGGGAGGACACGGGTCCATGCCGGTTCGCGGCGGTGCGATGATGAAATTATCAGAATTTCTCAGACGATTGGAAAAAAATGATTTGCCGGTTCACGTCACGGTCCCTTCAAAAATGATGGTGGAAGCCGTAGCGGACGCACTGGGAGGTATCAAAGGACTGGTGTTCAGCCAGCTGAGCAATCCGTGGATGACCGGAATCATTTTAAACCTGCTCGGCGCAAGCGGAAAAGGTTTTTACCCTTTGTTTCATAACACGGTCAGCCCCACCATTTTGCATGGAAGCGCAAGCATCAACGTCATTCCCAGCGAAATCTCCGTTGATTTGGACGGACGCCTGCTGCCCGGCTATAAACCGGAAGACATGATGAATGAATTGCGACCGCTTGTGGGCGATAACGTCCGGTTTGAGCTGATTAAATATGACGCCGGGCCGGCAAAACCGGATTTGGGATTATTCGGCGTTTTGTCACAGATTTTACACGAAGCCGATCCCGAAGGAATCACCGTCCCGTTCATGCTAAGCGGCGTCACCGACGGACGCTTTTTATCGAAACTCGGCATTCAGACATACGGTTTTCTTCCCATGTTGTTGCCTGAAGATTTTGATTTTTCAGCGACCATTCATGCCGCCAATGAACGGGTGCCCGTCCGGGCGATTGAATTTGGCGCGGATGCGATGTTCAAAGTTCTGGAAAGATTTGGACAAGACGAATAATTCTTTTTCGGCAAACAAAGAGGCTGCCCGGCTATTTCCTGAGCGCCAGCAAGCGGTCTCTAATCGCCCTCCACGTATTCTTGAAGAAGACCTTGGGAAACTGGATAACCATCGCCGGCAACGGACGGCAGTATATCAGTATTAAAAGCGCGTTTCCTTTTTCGAGGCCCAGATTTTCTTTAAAATATTTATTCACGTGCGCCTCGGGACAAAGAGGCATACTGGCATGAGTTATTGTGTTTTCTTTTTCATCGGTAAGAATATGCCGGAAAACAAATAAGTTTTCGTTTATTTTATCCTCCGTATATCCCAACTTCCGGAGATAATTTTTTCTAATGTTTATTTCCTTTTCCGAGACATGAGACACATTGATGTCTCCATTTTTGTCTATCGGCGGGGAAATGTTCATGGGCGACGCGAAGACAGCGTGGTAGATAATCGGATTAATGGCCCTGCCAAACATATACGCCGTCCTGAAGAACGGAATGATACGCTTTATTCCCGTATATCCCATTTCCCGATTGTATTTTTTCAGATAATCAAGGAACATCTTGGGAATCAACGCTCTTAATAAGCCATTTTTCCTGTATTCTTCCAGGCACATGGTCAACCATATGATCATGACAAAATCTCCCTGGTCGAACATGGAACCGCATACCGACATGGCGACAACCTTATGGTTCATATCGCTGTAGATGTACATTAAGTCGGACTCGCTAAAATACTTTGGAATATTAATGGCGACTTCCTCGCGCAGCGTTTTACGGGCGACTTGCCTGATATTCTCGAATAATGATTCTTTGTCCACAAAATCGGAATCTTTCAAATCACAGGGCCGGTTCACTTCTTCAAAGATGAAATTTGTTCCTCTGAATTTTTTTACTCTGACTTTGGATCCTTTAATGTGAAAAGGCACTTTCTGATTTTTTTTATTCATGAGTCTTCTCTTTTTTAGAAAATGAACGGTCCTGAATTTTGCATCACGTTTCATGCAACATAACGACAATCCATAGCGGACATTATAATCACTGGTGGGCGATGTGAGATTCGAACTCACGACCCCTGGCTTCGGAGGCCAGTACTCTATCCAACTGAGCCAATCGCCCACGCTCGGAGCTTCTACTACATCACAGCATAATCTTCAATGAATAAAATTCATCACAAATGAAAGGGGTATGGGGATAGAAACAAGACGCCTTTTCATTTCTCGGCATCATTTTGGTGTGACCTTGCCGAATGGTGGTCTTTCCCCAGATAAAAATTGATCCACGACGACGTTTGATAAAGATCCCAGTTACAGGGAGGAACGATTTTGTGCTCCAGGTGTTCTGCTTCGCCATATTTTTTTAATCGGACATACGCCCGGACATACACACAATGTTTTTTACCGGGATACACTTCGCACCATCCTTTAAAGCTTCCGCCGCAGGGACCGTTGCGCTGATTTTTCGGACATTGAGACATCGGGCAAACATAAGCGACATCAAGGAGAGCGCAATCCCCGCAATCCTGGCAGTCGTAAATAACGACCTTCGCAACATGTTCCAGGTTGTGGAATATCTTTGCCATGCCGGTGTCTGATATTTTCTTACTGGCTGTCTTCATCAACCCGTAAAGTTTCTTGCCCGGTTCAAACATCAGCTTATGAAAAAAACGGGAAAACCCGTATGTCCATTCGACGTTGGCATCAAGCGGACGATTCAGTGTTTGCACAGGCGTTTCTTTGTTCAGGCCCGTAACCGGATCGCGTTCATAATAATAAAAACCGTCCGGGATCGGATGATCAAAATATCTCACCAAATCTTTCCATTGGGACACAAGTGCTTCACCCTGGCTGATAATCCGCTCCACCTGCTCGTATTTGATATTGTGTCCGCCAATATGCACTCCGCTGTATCCCATACCTTTCAGTATGGCATACAGCCGGGCAGCACGCAAAATTCTGGCACCTTCTCCCTTATCGGAATCGTTTCTTTCGCGGTCAATCTCCGCAAGCAGCTTGTCCGTAACGACGGATCCCGGCAATTCGTTGCGGTTCATCATTCGGGCCGCGCCATACGGGAGTATGTAAATATTGCCGACAAGAGGGATATTGAAGCCGTGTTGCCTCATAAACAACAGCACCTCATGAAACTTGCGGGCATCATAGCCGAGCTGTGTAATAATGAACTGAGCGCCGGCGGCGATTTTCTTTTTAAGCTTGAAATACTGCGTCATCTGTTCCGCTTCGGTCGCCTTGAACGGAGAAATGACCGCGCCGGGGAAAAAGTCGCTTGCCTGATGACGAACAACCCCTTTGATTCCCGGATACTCTAATCCGGCGTTCATCTCCGATATAAGCTGCAGAACGTGAATCGGATCCAGATCAAATACCGGAGCCGGTCTTCCATGAAAACCGGAGACAGGGTAATCCCCGCTCATCACCAGAAGGTTTCTTACGCCTGACCGGTCCAGAGCATAGAGCTGACTTTCAATCTGATTGCGGTTCTTGTCCTTGCAGGTAAAATGAACGAGCGGCTCGATACCGAACTTGACGATTTCAGCGCCCATAAAATCGGCGGACATGGCGGGCGTTCCGCCGGGATTGTCCGTCAATGTCAGCGCGCAGATTTTGCCGCCGATAGACGCCTGTTTCGCCAGGGCCAGCGCCTTTTCCTGAGCCGTTTCTCTCGCCCCCCTTCCCGGCACGAGCTCCCAGGTAACAGGAAACACGGAGGGATTCAGCAGGGCGTCTTTGAAGAGATTTTCCCGCATAAATGCTTTCAACGTTCGTCTAAATTTTATGCGGTGAAAATGACATTATAATAAGAGCTTGTCAATATCTTTTCTACCAAACAGTTGCAGTTCGCCGTCAAATTTGCTATTTTTTAATTATGTTGTGCAAAAGAACTTTTATCCTGAAAGCATTTTACCGGTTTTTGGTAATGCTTGTCCTGATTTTTTCTTCTTCCGGTTACTGCGGCGCGGTGGAAATATTGAATGTCCGACATTGGAGTGCGCCCGATCATACAAGAATCGTTCTCGATGTTGACGGTAAACCCGATTACCAGACCCAGGAAAGCGAAAATTTACTTGTTCTCAATGTCAAAAAATCTTCACTTCACAAAACACTCCCGCAAAATGTCTTCATCAACAAACCGGGCATCAAGAAAATAAGTTTTTTCAAAACGCCGGGAGACAACATCCAAATCAAATGCTTTCTTGACCGCCATCAACGCGTTGATGTTTTTAAACTGAATAAATTTCAAAACAAACCCGACCGGATTGTTGTCGATGTCATTCTGAAAGAGGCTCAGAAGAAACCCAAAACAAAAGAAAAAAAGACTGAAACTCAAAAGGAGGTTGTCATCGTTATTGATCCGGGCCACGGCGGCGACGATCCCGGCGCCATCGGCAAGAAAGGAACCTATGAAAAAGATATTGTCCTTTCCATCAGCCGTGAAATCAGAAACGAGATCAACAAACTGCCCGGCTATCGCGCGGTTCTGACACGCGACGGAGACTATTACGTCTCTTTCAAAAAGCGCCTGCAGAAAGCCCGGGACGTGAACGCCGGTCTTTTTATCAGCGTTCATGCCGATGCCGCCAGAAACCGCAACGCCAAAGGTTCTTCCGTCTATTGTCTTTCCACGGGCGCCGCCAGTAATGAAGCGGCCAGGCTTCTGGCGCACAATGAAAACTTATCGGATATTTTCGGCGGTGAAACGGATATCGAAAGTAATAATGAATCCAATCCCATTATCATAAATATGTTTCAGACCAGCACTATCAACTTATCCAAAATTTACGCTGAAACTTTAATCAAGCATCTGAACGTGGTCAACTGCCTTAAATACGAAATCGTTCAGGAAGCGCCCTTCCGCGTTCTCAAACTACCCGACATTCCCGCTGTTTTAATCGAGACCGCCTACATATCCAATGCCGATGAAGAAAAATTGCTGAAAAAAACAAATTTTCAAAACAATCTGGCCGCCGCCGTATCGGCGTCCGTGAAGGATTATTTTGCGACAAACGGCAGTAAACCTCCAAGCGACGAAAGCATAGCCACTGCGGAATATAAAATTAAGAAAGGCGATACCCTTTTCGCTGTTGCCAAAAAATTCGATACCAGGATCGACGTCCTTCTGAAATTGAACAATATGCAACTGGAAGACACCATTCTTGTCGGCCAGGACATCCTCGTGCCGGCAGCGGAAACCCCTGCGGAAGAAGAAGACAAAAGCGTAAAAAAGACCCCGTCGGGAAAAACCGCAACATCCTCAAAAACGGGAAAGCCCATGAGACGGTATACCGTAAAAAAAGGGGAAACGCTTTTGATCGTGGCTAAAAAACATTCCGTAACCCTGGCGGCGTTGCTGAAAGTAAACAACATGAAGATTACGGACAAACTATTATCCGGACAAAAAATAAAGATTCCGGAAGAATAACATCCGGGAAGATATTCAATGAAAAAAACAATAAAGTCCATCCTGCTGCAACTAATCGTTCTGCTGACGGTTTCCTTACCGGCGTATTCATCGGGATTTATCTTTCAATGGAAAACTTTCGTTTTGGATTACGATCTTCTGATGGCGGCGCCCGATCAAACCCCGAAACAACCGGCACCCGTTTTTCAGATTCCCCTGCCGGAGACTTACATGGATCGGTTCGAATTATCCGAATCGTTGAAAGAGCCCTCCCCAAAGGAGCCGGAGAAAAAAACGGTGTTACCAAACATCAAGCTCAGGTTCAAGGTAACCGACTTCCCGGAAAATAACAAAAACGAAGCATTGTTCAACCGCAACGACGAGCAGGTATCGAAATTCGTCGACGCCGTGTCATCCTTGATCTACAATAATGAAAAAATTAACTCACTGGAATCGATCGGTAAAATCATTGAACCTCAAATTAACTTTTTCTTTGAATTCTGACTGGATTCTTTTCACCCGTTGCGAAAAAATATATTATAAAAACAGGATTTTTTTAATTCTTGACATGACGTTCAGTTTTTTTTATAATTTTCAAAAATAATAATGTAATTATTTTAATATTTTCCACCCATTATTCCATCTTCGTTATCAATGAGCTTCTGTCATTCTCTCAAAATGACTGCAAAGAGAGTGGCTGTAAAAAGGAAGGCAATGGCTGATGCGTATCATTCGGAAAGAGTCTGGTTTTACGTTGATCGAGTTGATGGTTGCGATGTTCGTTCTGGCCATTCTGGCCACGCTGGCTTTTTCCATATACCGCAACTACGTGGATAAGGCGAAGGTTACCATTGCCGAACATATCGTTATTGAAGCCAGACAGAATCTGGATTTATACAACATGGATAACGGCAGATTTCCGGGCAGCATCGATTTCAGCACCTGTCATGATGAAAATTCCCGGGCGGTCTTCTCCACCACATTCTGCAATCAAATCAAAAAAGATCTTCTTTCAATCGAATACACGGCGGAACATAACAACTACGTCTTGAAAGCACGCGCAAAAGATGTAAAAAACACGCTGATTACGACCAATTCCATTAAATTGACTAAATAGGACAAGACATGATGAATTTTACAAAGCGCAAGAATTACTTCATAGAAAAAAAATTCCAGACCAAATATTTGCTATTAACCCTGCTGCTGTTGCTATTTTACACATTTATTTTTATTGTTGTAATATTTGCCCCCTACGTAATGACCCTGTATTTTGATTATCCGCTGTCTGAGAAAAATGAAGCCGCCAGAGCACTGCTTCTTTTACACAGCACCGTTTGGCCGTGGATCGGCGGAGTGATTTTATTTTTCTGTATCATCAGCATTTTCATCTCCCACAAAGTTGCCGGTCCGCTGTTTCGTCTGAAGAAATCTCTGAAACAGATCGCACAGGGCGATCTTAATGTGGTCATCAAATTGAGAAAGTGGGATGATCTTAAAGATCTGGCGGATCACATAAACGTACTCGTGGCGGAACTGCGTACTTTTGTCAGCACGTTAAGAGACGATTATGCTCTGCTTTCGGAATATATTATGGAACTGGAACGCGAAATAGACGCCAAGATTTTGACCGAAGAAAAAGGAAAAGAAATCATCCGCAAAGTTCAGGACAGCAGAAAAAATATCGAAACGGCTCTTAAAAAATTCAATATTCCACAGTAGATTAATCCCGAAATTTATCTCGTAAAACCAAAGCAACCATCCGGCACGCAACAACCGGATGGTCGCTTATTACAACGTGATGTAAAATCCGCTACTGCTGCCAGCTCGTTGCCAGAATATTCTGGTATTGCTCGTCATTCATCATGGCATTGTATTTCTGAATGACATCCATTCCCGAATTGTTGATGGCGCTCAAGGTATCGACTATTGTCTGGATATCGTTTCGGGTGATGTAATGACCATCGGATACTTCCAGCCTTTCAATCCCATAGTTTGCCTGCTGGAATTCACCGGCTATCTTCATGTAATTATCGGCATCCATGAAGACATAGAGATCATTGCCCTGCTTGACGATGACCGGATCGGTTGTCGCGGCTTCTGTAAGTTTAAGTGCATCAATATCACCACGGATACCGGAAATTTCATTGATCGTATCAAGTCCGTCGGCATTGCCGAAAAGGTACGTATCGCTGCCCAAGCCGCCGTTCAGGATATCGTTACCCGCCCCGCCGCCTAAAGTATCATTACCGTAATTGCCGGTAAGGGTATTACTTACACCGTTGCCGGTAAGAACATTATTGAGTGAATTGCCGGTACCGTTAATCCTGGAAGTGCCGGTTAAAGTTAGATTTTCCACATTGCTTCCCAGAGTATAGGTCACAGAGCTTTCAACCGTGTCCATTCCATCATTGTAATATTCGGTAACGGTATCACCAGGAATTAAGTTAAAAAGCCCGGATGGCAGTTTATCAACAATGTAAGTGTCATTGCCGGAACCTCCGATCATGTCATCCGCGCCGGTCCCTCCATCCAAAGTATCGTTTCCACTACCACCGTAAAGATTATCATTATCGTTTTCACCATAAATTAAATCATTACCGCATTCTCCAAAGAGGAAATCACTACAATTACCACCATAAATGATGTCATCACCTGCCCCCGAATAAACCGTATCAATGCCGCTCAAAGCATAAATGAGATCGTTGTCGCAGCAGGTGACTATAAAATCACAACAATTGGTTCCATAGGTAACTTTCTTTATATCTAAATCAAAAGTATCTGAAACACTGGCACCCGCCGTATCCGTTGCCGTTACTTTTACGGATATTTTGCCGGTACAGGTTGGTGTGCCGCTGAAGGTCTGCGTTGCTGCGTCAAAGGTCAGCCAGAAAGGAAGAGCTGTTCCATCGGAAAGCTTGGCGCTGAATGTTAGTGTGTCACCTGCATCAACATCATTGAACGTATTTGCAGGAACTGTGAAATTGAAGACGGCATCTTCCGTCGCTGTTTGATTTACTATCGGATTTACAATAAACGGTGCATCGTTCATATTCTCCACGGTAATATCAAAGTCATCTGACACACTGGCTCCCGATGTATCTGTTGCTGTTACTTTAAGTGACAGTGTCCCGACATTATCGTTGCCCGGTGTACCGCTGAAGGTCATTGTTGCTGCGTCAAAGGTCAGCCATGATGGTAGGGCCGAACCATCAGCCAGTGTTGCGCTGTAGATCAGAGCATCGCCCGCATCAACATCAGTAAAGGTGTTGGCCGGAACCATGAAATTAAATGCCACATCCTCTGTAGCTGTCTGATTGGCCATCTGATGGGCAACGACAGGAGCATCATTGACATTGACGACGGTCACATCAAAATCGTCAGATATATTTGCGCCTGTTGTATCGGTTGCCGTTACCTTGAGTGACAGCGTTCCGGCATCGTCATTCGTCGGCGTTCCGCTGAAGGTCATCGTGTCAGCATCAAACGTTAGCCAAGACGGCAGCGCTGAACCGTCAGCCAATGTCGCGCTGTAAGTCAGGCTGTCATCCACATCCACGTCTGTAAAGGTGTTGGTTGGCACTGTGAATGTAAAGACTTCATCTTCCAGTGTCGTCTGATTTGCTATTGTATTAACGACAATCGGCACATCATTTCCATTCTCCACGGTCACATCGAAGTCATCCGATACGCTGGCTCCCGCTGTATCGGTTGCTGTTACTTTAAGCGACAATGTTCCAACATTGTCATTCGCCGGAGTTCCACTGAAGGTCATCGTCGCCGCATCAAATGCCAGCCATGAAGGCAGCACTGATCCGTCAGAAAGAGTCGCGCTGTAGGTTAGAGCGTCGCCTACATCAACATCAGCAAAGGTGTTCGCCGGAACCGTGAAGCTGGAAACTTCATCCTCAAATGTCGTCTGATTGGCAACCGGACATACAACAACCGGTGCATCGTTAACATTGATTACTGTAAGATTGAAATCGTCAGATACACTTGCACCTTCTGTGTCTGTAGCTGTTACCTTAAGCGACAGCCTTCCGACATCATTGTTGCCCGGTGTACCGCTGAAGGTCTGCGTTGCTGCGTCAAAGATCAGCCAGAAAGGAAGAGCTGTTCCATCGGAAAGCTTGGCGCTGAATGTTAGTGTGTCACCTGCATCAACATCATTGAACGTATTTGCAGGAACTGTGAAATTGAAGACGGCATCTTCCGTCGCTGTTTGATTTACTATCGGATTAACGACAACCGGTGCGTCATTGACATTGGCAATGGTAAGATCAAAATTACTTGATACGCTTGCCCCGGCCAGATCGGTTGCCGTTACCTTGAGTGACAGCGTTCCGACATCGTCATTCGTCGGCGTACCGCTGAAGGTCTGAGTTGTCGTATCAAAGGTCAACCATGAAGGTAGAGCTAATCCATCAGTAAGAGTTGCGCTGTAGATCAGAGCATCGCCCGCGTCAACATCGTTGAAGGTATTCGCCGGTACCGTAAAGGTGAATAATTCATCCTCAAAAGTTGTCTGCTCTGCCAGGAAATTCCCAACGGTTGGTGGATTATTAGTTTCGGCTATTTCAATATCAGCAAGATTAATTTGACTGTAATCGGCAAATTGTAACGTTCTAACAACAAGAGACCCATTTATTTCATTCTGATCAAAGTTGAGTAAATTAATGACGTCGCCATTGCTTCCCACATTAATCGTTAATGTATTGCCATTTTTAGTGAAGGTGAGATCACCCGAAGCAATACCTTCGCCGAAGCAAATCACATTCTCTTCAACAATTGTGGAAGTATCTATTACTATATCAATCCCATCTCCTATGTTGAACAAGTAGGTGTCATTACCATCTCCGCCGTCGATTGTATCTTTGCCGATACCGCCACAAATGACATCATCACCCCTTAGTCCTTTGATGCGGTCTGGGGCATTGGTGCCGGTTATTTCATCATTATCGGCTGTACCATTTATATGAATTCCAAGATCAAGTAGCTGATTATATGTTAGAAACGTTCCATCGGTAAATACGTAGTCCTCAATAGCGTGTGCGCCATAGGCGTCATTCGGATCAAAATTTTCAAAACGTATAGCATCGATGCCGTCGCCGAGCAGAATATCCAAACTGCCAATCGTCACATATAAATCATTCGGTGTAATGCCTTCACCGAACAACAATATATTTCCTTCGGTCTCTAAGGCAAGATCATCAATTATTTTGCTGCCATTACTTGAATTAAATATATACGTATCGTTGCCGGAACCGCCGGCAAGATAATCTTCGCCCGCATCGCCGTCAAGCGTGTCGTTCCCATCTCCACCATAGATAATATCATTGCCACCAAGGCCATGTATAAGTTCCTCTGCGTTGGTACCATATAAATAGTCGTCATCTTCAGTAGCCTCAAGTTCTTGACTATATATCTCATTAATGTCCCATACTGTGCCATTTGCAAACTGAATTTTTTCTATCTCGCACGAAGCATTCAAGAAGAAATACCATATTTTCAATGTGTCTTCTGTGCCGTTAATAGACAATATTAAATCACCACCCTCATTGGCATTAAGTTTAACATCGCCGGGCAAAATATCAGAATTCAACAAAATGGTGTCCATATTGTCCAACGTCTCATCGGAATCAAATATTTCAACTTGACCATAACCACGTCCAAAAACATAAGTGTCATTGCCGCCAAATCCGGACATAGAATCATTACCGCCTCCGCCGTCGATTGTATCATCCCCCTGATTGCCATAAATAATATCATCGCCACCCAGACCTTGTATCGAGTCACTCCGATCAGTGCCATAAAGAAAGTCGTTGCCTTGAGTAGGCGTCATAAGTTGCAATTGACTGCAGATAGAATCAATATTCCATATAATTCCATCGGCAAACTGAATTTGTTCTATCCGATATGTGTATTCGAAGAATCCTTTAATCAGTAGAGTGTCGTCGGTATCAACCAAGGATAACATTAGGCTATAGCCATAAGAATCTGAAAAATAGAGACCCGGAGTAATATCGACCGAGGAAATACCTGAATTGAACATTATGACATCTGAATTGCCGTCACTATCAAATACGCTATCCTGACCAAAATTTGGACCAAAAATATATATGTCACTGCCCGCATCGCCATACAAATTATCATTGCCGGATCCACCAATTATCGTATCATCACAAAAGGTACCTTCAATAGTATCGTTGTCCAAGTCACCATCTATATAATTACCACCGCATTGAATATGGTTTTGAGGGTCGTTATAGAAAGAGATGGAATCATCACCGGCGCCGCTATAAATCGTATCATAACCAACGCCACCGCTAAAAATACAGTCATTGCCTAAACCTGTATCGATGTAATTATAACCATAGCCGCCGCTGGATAAGACATCTATACAATCGTCACCGTCACCGCCGAAAATCGTATCATTACCTCCCGCACTGAAAATATTATCATTACCAGTACCACCATCGAAATAATTATAACCATACCTACAGATAATCAATTGGTCATTGAATCTGTAGTACACATTGAAAAAAATACGATCATCGCCGTCACTGCCACAAATTATATTATTACTACCGCTAAAAAAGAGTTCATCATTGCCAACACCGCCGAAATATTGACTATTGCCGGCATCACCGTATGATGATATCTTATCATCTCCTGCGCCACAATATACTATATCGCCATCATCTGCACCACTCACGATGGTATCATTGCCTGAACCTGCATCAATATAACTGCAACCATGATAACCAAGATCACCGTCATTGCTTATACTGCCATAAATAAGGGTATCGATATAATCATTACCACTGCCGCCGAAGATTATATTATTACCTTCACTGCCGTATAACCTGTCGTCGCCGTCGCCTCCAAACAGCGAATCATCGCCATTTCCATCACAGATGACGTCGTTGCCAGTACCGCCGTAAACAATATTATTGCCATCGCCGTTAACTACTGTATCGTTGCCGGAACCGCCATAGACTGTGTCATTGCCTAAACCGCCATAAACTGTGTCATTCCCCGAGCCGCCATAGACAACTCTATCGCCGGAACTCACATGTATAATATCGTTGCCGGAACCGCCCAATCCATCTTTGTCTATGTTGCCAATTGCATCATTGCCATAATTACTTTGGGTTTCGACTAATGAATCAACCTGTGCAGGAGTCAACACGGATGTCAAATCTTGAAATAAAAATTGTCCCGGCCTGCACGTATCATTGATGAACCAATTCTTTATCGTCAACGAATCATTGGTGCCGCTGATATTAATCAGAAGATCATTGCCATATTTCGTAAACAGCAAGTTCGCCAAAGCGATGTCCGCGCCAAATTGTATTTTATCCGCCGCTGTCGCACAATCGTCGGCATAATTGTCAATGGTGTCATTGCCGTCACCCCTCTTGAAAACGTAGGTATCGTTACCCAAACCACCCTCAAGGTAATCATCGCCGGAACCACCGCTTATTATGTCATCGCCGTCGCCGCCACGAATCCAATCATTACCGGAGCGTCCGTCAATAGCATCATCTCCGCCACCCGCATTTATGTTGTCTTGTCCCGTATAGCCGAAAATTTGATCGTTGCCAGAACCGGTGCGAATTCCGCTGTATCCAATGCCACCGTTAATAATATTGTTGCCATCACCGGCGTCGATGTAATCCGTGAGCATATCGCTGCCAAAAGTGCCGTATATCGTGTCATTGCCCGTGCCGGCATAAATTTCATTTCTGTAACTTTGGTTACCGCAATAAATAACGTTATCCCCGTCACCCGCATATATGTAATTAACACCTGTGCCGCCGGTAATCGTGTCATCGCCGGAACCGGTATAAATTTCACTCCTTGTGTTGCCGCCGCTGATATTATTATTTCCTTCACCCGCATAAATGTATTCATCGTATCCAAGGCCGCTGACAGTGTCATTGCCAGCGCCCGTATGAATTTCATTTCTCGCACTGCCGAAAACAGTATAAATCGTGTTATTGCCGTTGCCCGCATCAATGTAATTAATGCTGCCGTCCCCGCTTTCCAGGCCGCATTGAATCGTATCATCGCCTGCGCCGGCATAAATTGTGTTTTCCCCTTCGCCACCACCAATACGATTATTGCCATCGCCCGCATCAATGTAGTCATCGCCATCTCCGCCATCTATTGTGTCGTTGCCTGATCCACCGTACAGCGTATCGTTTCCGCCATAAGCAACAATGAAGTTGTTTCCACCTTTTCCGTCTATGTAATCGTCGCTATCGCTGCTATAAATTGTATCATCACCGTCACCAACACTAAATTCGTTATTGCCCGCACCGGAATAAATTGTATTATTCCCTTCGCCCGCATCGATGTAGTCATCGCCATCTCCGCCATCTATCGTGTCGTTGCCTGATCCACCGTACAGCGTATCGTTTCCACCACCGCCGGCAATAATATTTGCCCCCGCGCCGCCGTCGATGTAGTCGTCTCCCTGATCATCTTCAGCAACATTGGCAGCGTCTCCTGTTAAAGTATCATTACCTTCCCCGCCAAATAGTATATCAGCATTGTCTCCACCAATGATTTCATCATCTCCGGCTCCTCCATCAATGTAATCAGCGCCAATATAGCCATCAATATAATCATTACCGTCGCCGCCGAACAGCATATCATCGCCCGCGTCACCCATGAGAGTATCATTCCCTGCTTCGCCGTCGAGATAGTCATTGCCTGCACTTTCATCGCCGTCATCTCCCTCAAGGTAATCATCGTCCGCACCGCCGAAGAGAACATCATCGCCACCATGTCCGACAAGGGTGTCGTTGCCCGCCTCGCCGTCGAGATAGTCATTGCCGGTATGCCCATACAGAGTATCGTTATCTGCGCCACCGAAAAGTTCGTCATTACCGTCTTGACCTTCGATATAATCATTGCCTGATCCGCCGTCTATGTAGTCGTTGCCGGTTTCTCCAACCAATCCGCGATCGCCAAACAGATAATCGTCGTCTTCCCCTCCTTCGATGAAATCATTGCCGACATCGCCAAAGATTGTATCGCTGCCTGATCCGCCGTATATCTCGTCGTCTCCTCCGCCGGCATCGACATAATCGTTGCCCGTTCCAGCATAAACGACATCATCGCCGGTTATGTTATGATCGGAAACGTCAACGGTCATGTTGCTAAATTGTACGATATAGGTCTTGTTTACAGCGTCGTATTCTACGGTGTATGACCAGTTTCCATAATCGAAACCGCCGACGCCAAAGGATGTGGCTTCGCCATAAATGACATCGTCGCCTCCGCCGCCGACCAGCACGTCATTGCCTTCTCCGCCGAAAAGCCCGTCTTTGGCATCGCTGCCGTAAATAAAGTCGGTCCCGTCGCCGCCATAAACCAGATCGCCGGTTGTATTCAAATTGAAAGCTGTTTCTCCCCGTGTAATACCCTGTTCCATGGTGTCGATTTGTCCGTCACTATTGGAATCGGAAGCTCCGCAAAATAGCCGGTCGCTGCCGAAGCTTCCAAGAAGGGCATCTACTCCGGAATTGCCTTCCAGAATACAGTCATCAGGGTTGCCGAAGGCCTGAACCATATCATTGCCTCCGCCGCCAATCAGCCAATCGTTGCCGGTTTCCAGATAGTGGGTCATCACTTCGTCATTGCCGCTTCCGCCAATGATTTTGTCACTGCCGGAGGTGCCGTAATGCACACCACGATGGTCGGTATTAGTCGGATCTTCCATATCCAGATAAATGGTGTTGTATTCTGTCGGGGGAGTCGGAAGGGTAATCAGGTTGATGCCAAAATCGCCGGGTTGAACATCAGTATTTAATTCAATCGTGCTGTCATTTGCCAAAGTGATCGTATTATCCGTCAGTGTGATACTTCCGTCCTGTGATTCCCATGAATTATTCTCTGTGTTTTCAAGAAGTGCACCGATTTTTACCCATTTGCCATTCTCATCTTCAATATAAATTGCATTCGCTTCGCTGTCGATTAACCTGTAATCAAAGTTGCCATCCAGATAATACGTATCATTCCCGCCACCATCAGCGATCTCGAATGTATAGTTTGCGACGGTGTCGTTTGTTGCTCCGAGAATTGTGATTTCATTGTGGCCTATACCGCTATTGATACGAATATTACCATTCTCCCCGATCACAAAAAGGTCTTCCGCTTTCGTGCTGCCTTCTCCGTAGGCGATATTGATGTTCACGGGTTTTGCATCTGAATTCAGATCTATGAGCCAGGCATTGATGTTGGATGCGCTTTCTTCCCTCGTTATGAGAAAGCCGTTTTCCACACTGTATATCGTTTTCTTTGATGAATCTGTTGGATTTTCAAAGGTTGTTTCATTAATGGTGATAGATGATAATATACTATTTACCGCCTCCTTGGCTTCGGCCGAAACAACACCCGCAATATCGACCGTTGCTATTTTCGCCATAAAGAGAGGCACTAACCCGGTCAGATATACACTTTCTGCGCTATCGAAAGTACATCCTTCAAATGACTTTAGCGCCCATGGCACATTTTCGTTTGATGGGACACTATAACTCCCCGAACCAAGGGCACTTGCGATTTCTTCTAGTAAAAGCGCATCCGCTTTGAGTATTGCAACATTATATTCCACACTGTCTTTTGCATATTTTTGTCCAGCAGTATAATACCTCCAGTCGTGAGTCTTGCAGATGGCATCAACCAAGCTGTAGCAATGATCCGTATTGAGGCTCGAATCTTGTTCGATGTTTCTTATGCTATTGTTGTAGCAGGGGGCTGATGATTTTGCCCAGTCTATTGACGACCCTCTCACGCCGCCGGACCAGCCGGAGCCACCCCATAAGCCGTAGGTGGGACATGCGGCGCCATTTCCATCGATCGCCCCAAGAAGGAGGTTAAGGGGCAATCTTAGTCCTCGATAAACACTGCGGATTGCGTCGCCTATAATCTGCGAAAAACTTCCTTTTGTATATTCAAAGTCGCATGTGCCGATTTCGTAAATAGGTTCAGTATTTGGACCATTAGGACGATATATTTCGGTGGACATATTAATCTCTTCCTCCTAAGTATTTGTTTATATGTTTATAATCTAAATCGCCTATTATCTTTCTTTTTTATTCACTATTAATGATTCTTGATGGCGTTCTTGGCAACAATCTTATGTAGGGCATCTTTTGAACACTTTCTTCCCATTTGTCAGAACGTCGGACAAAAAATGCGCGCACGTATGTTCCATCAGATATTCTTTTAACAAAAACAGAATCATTGAAATTCGATCCGAAATATTGTCCGTCTGGTGAAATAGCTATGGAACTTACAGAACCAGAATTAGAAACAAGCCGGTGCGTCCCATCCGGTGAATAAAGAAAGAATTTCCCTGCCGAAAGGGATTTTTCATAAATCAGCTTCGTGCCGTCTTTGCTCAACAGAGGCTTTTCTGGAAAGGTCTTCTCCGGAAAAACATATGGATTCTTAATTAGTTCTTTGCCTTTCATCACGACAACGCCGTGAATTTCCTTCCCCTGCGCCGACAGGTCTTTTACGAGCTTTCCGAATGCCTTCTCATCTTTATACCACGAGATATCATTGAACTTTACCGGACGATCACCATAATAAATAAACCGCTCATCGTCGGGGAAGTAGGTCAGATTACCCATGTAGAAATACTCGCAAAAAGTCAGTTGTGTCTGACGGCCCGTTTCCAGATTTACTTCCCAGGCGTCATACTTTGCAGCCGGGGTTTTGCCCTCTTCCCTGATGTATGCCGCACAGGCATAGAGGATCTTTTTCCCATTATGGGAAAAGGTCGGGTATAACTTGGCGCCTGAACCGGTGGTAACCTTTTTGTAGTTCTTTCCGTCGGCGTCCATGACGGCTATCTGCATATTGCCCAGATCAAGGTCGTCATTGGGCTTGATGGGGATCACGGAAAAAGTTATCTTTTTGCCGTCATAAGAGTATTTTCCCATCGTCCATTGTTCGTTATGGGGGGATTGATAAGCGGCCAGTTCCCCGGTTTCCAGATTATAGACCTGTATCCCACAATCGCCTTCGCGACAGCGGTCGAACACAACACTCTTTCCGTCATGGGAAAAACTTAAGTTACTGATGGTATCTTTTTCTTCAAGCATGGCAAAACAACCTCCTGTGAATGTCATCATACCTATAAAAATGAATATTGTTATAAAATATAAAACCGTCTTGTTGATTATCTTCTGAAAATTAATTTTGCTAATGAACAAAATGAATCTATTGATGTTTTTGTTATTCCTTATTCTCATGCCGCCCTCCTCAAGTTTTCTTTCTGTGCAATCCTTCGCCATATGGGATAAAAAACCTTACTTCAAAATCCAGCGAGTCTCATTACTTCTTTAAAACTTAATTTGTGAAAACTTTTGATACTTTTTTGATGCTTTTGAATCTGTTTTGATGCTGTGTAACAATTTATTGTGAGACTCAAATTTCAAAAACAAAGTGCATTGAAATTTGTAAGTCGAACAATCCCGCACAGCGGAGGGTATGATCCCAACAGCAGTTTGCCGTTGGGATTATATTCATGATTAACTAATAAATATTCTTCTGTCAATCCCTCGTTCGAGGGATTTTGATGAGTATTTTTTGTAAAAGTATTCAATGCATCCGATCTGAATATGATGTCCGCCGTCCAGATAATCGTCACCCGCATCGCCATAAATCGTATCGTTATCCGCGCCGCCAAAGAGTTCGTCATTACCGGCATTGCCATCGATTTCGTCATGACCCGCGCCGCCGTCGATTGTGTCGTCACCCGCGTACCCGTATATTTGATCATTGCCTTCCAGACCTTGAATGCTATCCGCTGTTGAGTAACCAATCAGCACATCATCGTCGGAAGTCCCCTGAAGAACAAGCAGCTTAACGGCGGCGGCATCCCAAACCGTTCCGTCGGCAAACTGGATTCGTTCAACCTGATATTCATTAGATTCATTCAAGAACCAGTTATTAACTGTTATTTTATCGTTGGTGTCGTTTATGGAAAGAATCAGATCATCACCGCTGCGTTTCAGATCAACATCATTCGGTGTAATATCGGGATCCAGCAGAATCGTATCTAAATTGCCTGCCGTATTATCCTGATCGATAACAATATCGTATCCAAAACCGCGACCGAAAAGATAGGTATCATTGCCGGTTTCACCATAAAGTTGATCATTCCCCGCGCCGCCGTCCAGCGTGTCGCCACCCGCGCGCCCGTATAATCGATCTCTGCCCTCTAACCCCCGAATGTCATCAGCGGTCGAATAGCCAATTAAAACATCATTGCCTGGAGTCGCTTGAATTACAATTTGCTTAATGGCGGATGCATCCCAGATTGTGCCGTCACAAAATTCAATTCGCTCGATTTGATTATTTCCGGCTTCGCCAGAGAACCAGTTGCTGACGGTTATCGATCCAGCGCTATTATTTATGGTAAAAATCAGACTATCACCGTTACGTCTTAAAGTAACATCACCCGGTGTAATATCGGAATTCAATAGAATCGTATCCAGATTGCCTGCCGTATTATCCTGATCGATAACAACATCGTATCCGGAACCGCGACCGAAAAGATAGGTATCATTGCCGGTCTGGCCATACAGCGTGTCATTCCCCGCACCGCCATCCAGTATGTCGTCACCGGCACGGCCGTACAATTGATCATCGCCTTCCAGACCCTGAATCGTATCCGCCGCGTATGATCCGATCAGCACATCATTACCAGCTGTGCCCTTATACAGCATCTCCGAAATTATCGGCACATTCCATACCGTGCCGTCGGCAAACCCGATGCGTTCAATCTGATATTCATCCGATTCGAACCAATTACTGACTGTTATTGTATCGCCGGTGTCTTCTATGGTAAGAGTCAAATCGTTGTTGTTGCGGCTCAACGCAACATCATCCGGTGTAACATCGGAATCCAGCAAAATCGTATCCAGATTACCGGAAGTTGCATCGTAATCATAGATGAAATCCTGTCCCGACCCGCGTCCGAACAGATACGTGTCATTGCCGGTAGAGAGATTGGTTATTTTATCATAATATTTTCTTCCTCCGATGCCGCCATAGAGGATATCATAACCTTCGCCGCCGTCCAGCGTATCATGACCATCGCCGCCGTAAAGAACATCATCATCTTCGCCACCCAGAAGAACGTCATTGCCGGTTTCGCCGTAGATATGATCTTCGCCTGCACCGCCATCCAGTATGTCGTCACCGGCACGTCCATATAATTGATCACCGCCTTCCAATCCCTGGATGTCATCTGCCGTGGAGTAGCCGATTATCTTATCATCACCGGAAGTGGCTTGAAGCTGCATCTGCTTGACCGCGTTGACATCCCAAATCGTCCCATCGGCAAATTTGATTTGTTCCACCTGATACGCGCCGGACTCGTTAAACCAATCGCTGATCATGATCGCATCCGTTGTCCCATTTATGGACAGCGTCAGATAATCATAATCACGCCACAGTGTCATATCATCGGGCGTAATGTCGTCGCCCAGCAGAATCGTATCCAGATTGCCCGGCGTTGTGTCATAATCATAAATAGTATCCTGTCCGTCACCGCGGCTGAAAAGATATGTATCATTACCGTTAGCTGAATCTAAATTATCAGAACCGCCATAAAGTTTGTCGTTGCCTGCGCCACCGTCCAGCGTATCGTTACCCGCACCGCTGAAAAGATAATCATCTCCCGCACCGCCGTCCAGCAAGTCCTGACCGGCGTGACCGTACAAATTATCATTCCCTGCAAGAGCCTGAATAATATCGTCTGTGGAATAACCGATTAACGCATCATTGCCTGAAGTGCCCTGCAGCAGTATTAGTTTGATAGCAGCCGCATCCCACACCGTATCATCGCTAAACTCAATGCGTTCAACCTGATATTCGCTCGATTCATTTTTGAACCAATTCATAACGGTTATCGTATCGCCGGTGTCTTTTATGCTGAGGATCAAATCGTCGTTTCTATGGCTTAGAACAACATCTTCAGGAGTAACATTGGGTTCCAGTAAAATTGTATCCAGATTGCCCGGCGTTGCATCACGATCGATGATGGTATCCTGCCCCGACCCGCGCCCGAACCGATACGTGTCTTCACCGTTGTATGCGGGATTATGCCAATAATCATCGGCGCCACCGTTGAGCACATCATTGCCCGCGCCGCCATCCAATGCGTCATGGCCTGCCCCGCCATAAAGGCTA
>Ga0208195_1001946_pt1 | contig 20780 bp, 14 predicted proteins | sample AD_UKC077_MetaG_FD_184441 | JGI IMG/M metagenome (GOLD analysis project Ga0208195, IMG submission 184441) | Active sludge microbial communities of municipal wastewater-treating anaerobic digesters from USA - AD_UKC077_MetaG (SPAdes) (version 2) | ecosystem: Engineered > Bioreactor > Anaerobic >...
CATTCTACCATGATCAAAGCCTTGTTTCTTGTCTCTTTTCATCCATGGCTTTTGTTGCATTTTAGGAGCTTTTTTCATCCATGGGGCTTGTCTTGCTTTGTTTTGTCTATACATTCTACCATGATCAAAGCCTTGTTTCTTGTCTCTTTTCATCCATGGCTTTTGTTGCATTTTAGGAGCTTTTTCCATCCATGGCTTTTGTTGCATTTTAGGAGCTTTTTCCATCCATGGCTTTTGTTGCATTTTAGGAGCTTTTTTCATCCATGGCTTTTGTTGCATTTTAGGAGCTTTTCCCATCCATGGCTTTTGTTGCATTTTAGGAGCTTTTTTCATCCATGGCTTTTGTTGCATTTTAGGAGCTTTTCCCATCCATGGCTTTTGTTGCATTTTAGGAGCTTTTTTCATCCATGGCTTTGGTTGCATTTTAGGAGCTTTTTTCATCCTTGCTCTCTCTTGTTGCATCCTTGCTCTCTCTTGTTGCATCCTTGCTCTCTCTCTTTGCATCCTTGCTCTCTCTCTTTGCATCCTTGCTCTCTCTTGTTGCATCCTTGCTCTCTCTTGTTGCATTTTAGGAGCTTTTTGCATCTTTGCTCTTTGTTGCATTTTAGGAGCTTTTTTCATCCATGGCTTTGGTTGCATTTTAGGAGCTTTTTTCATCCATGGCTTTGGTTGCATTTTAGGAGCTTTTTTCATCCATGGCTTTGGTTGCATTTTAGGAGCTTTTTTCATCCTTGCTCTCTCTTGTTGCATCCTTGCTCTCTCTTGTTGCATCCTTGCTCTCTCTTGTTGCATCCTTGCTCTCTCTCTTTGCATCCTTGCTCTCTCTCTTTGCATCCTTGCTCTCTCTTGTTGCATCCTTGCTCTCTCTTGTTGCATTTTAGGAGCTTTTTGCATCTTTGCTCTTTGTTGCATTTTAGGAGCTTTTTGCATCTTTGCTCTTTGTTGCATTTTAGGTGCTTTTTTTATTTTGCTCTGAACCTTAAACTCTGCCATCACTGGACCGTGGGGAGTTTTAAAAATAAGCTTACGAGTAGGATACTCTTTTGTCTGATAGAATGCTTTTGCTTTTTTCTGAAGCATTTTATCCATCATGCGTTCTTTTTTATTTTGGTTTGCTCTTTTCCAGTCAGAAAAGAATTTTTTGTTATGTTTATTGCGAAATTTTTTTACTTCTGGTGATTTTGTGACAGAAGGCATGGTGTCAGCTTGTTCTTCGCATGCTTTTATTTCTTTTGCATGCATACAGTTTTGATCTATAATAGGTGTTCCCCAACTATAAACAGTTACAAGCATGAACAATCCTAAGATTGTCAATAATTTCATAAAAAATCCTTTCAAAAATTATAAAAAAACTAATAAAAAATTATACTAATATAATCTATATTTTTTATAAGTTTCTATTTTTCTAAAATATAGAAAAATATTAAATATACAGTATACTATATATTTAATATAAAATAAAATAGAAAATTTACTATCTAAATATAATTATAGTTTTTAAAAAAAAAATATAATAAAAATAATCTTTTATCTTTTAATAATCCAAAATAAATCATTAATTTTATATAATTTTAAAAAAAAACGTAAAAATTTCATTACATTTTCTGTACTTATATTTAATATATATATAACGTAAAAAAAATTAATGATGTTGGAATATAAGAAATTTTTTTTTATTTTCCCAAATTATAAAAAAATATACTACAAAAATTTTTTTTGAAAAAAATGGAAAGAATCAAAGGGAAAAAAATGTTTGTATTATTTTATAAAAAAAACTATAATATTCCTCTAGAATATAAACAAAATTTATAGCTTCTCCCATAACATTCTTTAGCTTTTATAGGGTAAATAATATGCCTAGAACACTACAGAGTCATTTATGCCTTAAAATAGATGGGTTAATCAATACATATCTGTTTGATATTGAATATTATTCTACAACGCAAAGTGCAGAAAGTGCTGAGCAATTGAGTGAGTCTGAGTCGCTCATTCGAAATGGTCTACAAACATTAAAAAAAGAAGACTTAGAATTCTTATTTGAAAAATATAATGCTCAAAATAATGATTTGTTGGAAGAAATTGATTGGCGTAGGCGTAGCGGCAAAACACAAGATTATGTAAAAGAAGAGATTCAAAAAGAATTATCTCATATTCTCAAATTTATGCAGGGTTGTATTGCCAAAGCTCCACGAGCTACTGTCTTGCAACGGACGCCTACTCCACAACAAGAGATTTCCATACAAGAACCTAAAAAAACATTGGAAGAAATTGCTACAGAGCAAGGATATACATTGTTTACACCCACAGAATCTGAACCATCAAAACCTATGTATAATGAAGTCCAAACAATACCACAGGAAAATTCAACCTACACAGAACAGAATATATCTATAGAAAAACAAAAAGAAAAAAATATTGTTGAAAAAGAATCAAGACCAGTAAAGCAAAAAGCTATAAAAAAAACAAAAAAAAGTGCTTCTATAAAGAAAGGAACTCCTTCTTCTCGTCACATACCAGAAAAGAAAACAATAGATGAAACAGTTTGGGAAGAATTAGAAATCCCCAAAAAAACTTCTAAAGAAAGCGTCGATCCAGAAACAAAAATTGAACAAATGATTTCCGAATATTTAGAAAAATATCGTAAAAAAGATTGGAGAGAACGTGATAGAGAAGAAGAACTAAAAAGAAAAAAATGTTTTGAAGAAGAATTACGAATGAAAGAATTGCGTAAACAAAGAGAAAAGAAAAAAAAAGCTGGTTCCAGAGGGAAAAAATCTTCTGATTCTTCTTCGTCCAAAAAACCTCCTCAATCCACAACTTGGTGGGATATGTTCCGAAAAAAATAAAAGGAGAAAAAAATGAAAAAAAATATATTTTTATATGTTCTTCTATGTGCTTGTTTCTTTTTATCTTGCAGTTCTGAACAAAATGAATCAGAAATCCCTAAAGTGCAACAAGTGGAAGAAACTACAGGACAAAATATAGAATCCCATCCTATGGTACAAAAACCTGAGGTACTTTCTTTGACAGATACAAAAGTAGAACAAAGTATGGAATTGTCATCTCTTGCATCATCTACAGAATCTTATACTTTACATAACGTACCTATTGCAACGTCTGCTAAAGATATCATTCCTGTATCAACACCTGCCGTAGATAAAATTCACTTTTTATATTGGGGTGCATGGGAAGCAACATTGTTGCCTGTGCAAGAATATGATAGAAAAAACATGGGTGGATTACCTCTATTAGCTACGTTTATAGAAAGTAAAAGAACGCCCAACACAATTATTCTTTCCACAGGAAATTTATTTTCAGGCGAAGATAAAGACAAAGACACACGCCCTATGGAAGAATCATTTAATTTGCTACATTTAGACGCATTGACTTTAGAAAATTTAGAATTAAATCGTGGTATTAAAGCATTAAAAAAACAATTTAAAGACAAACCTTATACTTTATTAAGTGCCAATATTTATCAAGGAGAAGAATGCGTTTTTACTCCTTATATTATAAAAAAAATTGGGAATTTTCAAGTAGGCATCATTGGCCTTACTTCGGGGGAAGTTTTTATACAAGCTTCTCCGAATCTCATTGAAGGACTAAGTTTTCGAGATCCTATTCAAACATTTCAATCTTGCTATGATAAAATAAAATCACAAGTTGATTTTGTAGTTGTATTAAGTAACATGAGATATGCACAAGACATTGAGTTAGCAAAAGCACATCCCAACATCAATCTTATTATAGGAAGATATGAAATTTACCCTGAGCAAGCATTCCAAACAATTAACAATGTTCTAATTGCAAGGATTTATCGAAAATTAGGCACCCAAATAGGAGAAATTGAAGTAGTTAAAAAAAATGGGGAATGGACAATACAAACAAAAAAATTACATGAAATCAGTGGTGATGCTTTATCATTAAAGCCTTCCACAGAAGCAGAAAAAATTATACAAAATTGGCAAAAACAAGAAAGCCATTTAGAAGAAGTTCTTTGTACTACAGATATATATTTAGAAGGAACATATCAAAAAATACGACAAGAAGAAACGAATTTAGGAAATTTATTTACAGACATTGTATTAGCTAGATGTCCTGATAGTGATGTTGCTTTTCTAAATAGCGGAACAATACGTTCTTCTTTTGCACTAGGGAAAATTACAAGACGCATGTTAAAAACAGCACTGCCGTATGATAATAAGCTTCTAGAACTTTCGATTTCAGGTGAAGTTTTACATGAAGTTTTAGAAAATTCTGTAGCACAATATGAAAAAGTCAGTGGTTCTTTTTTACAAGTTGCTGGTCTTTCTTTTACTTTTGATCCTACACAGCCCCAATTTTCTAGAGTATCCGATGTTTTTATTCACGGTGAACCTTTAGATCTTAAAAAACAATATCAAGTAGTTACATGCCAATATCTAGCTGACGGTGGTGATGACTATATTATGTTGAAAAATAAACCACGAGTTGCACTACTAGAAGAATCTTTAAGTGACTTAGTAGAAACCTACTTTATACAACAAAAAAAAATCCGTCCTAGTTTAGAAAATCGAATTATCAAAAAAAATTAATAGAAGAAACATGAACTAATTTTGCACAAGGAAAGCAAATGAAAATAATATTTTTTGGGACTCCTTTATTTTCTGTACCTATTTTAGAATCTTTAGACAAATCTGAACACAATATCCTTGCTGTAGTCACACAACCAGATAAACGACAAGGACGTAAAAAAACTCTTGTTCCAAGTCCTGTTAAAGAATATGCAATGCAACATAATATACCTGTTTTTCAACCAGATAAAGTCAATGAAAAAACATTTATAAAACAAATAAAAGAATATAAGCCTGATGTTATGGTATTAGTAGCTTTTGGACAATTTATCGGCAAAACATTATTAGAATTAGCACCTTGGGGAATTTTAAATGTACACTTTTCTTTATTGCCACGCCATCGAGGTGCCTCTCCTCTTGCGAATGCTATATTGCAAGGAGATATAGAAACTGGCGTTACTATTATGCAACTTGTCAAACAAATGGATGCTGGACCTATTTTAGCACAAAAATCTATTCCCATTCAAAAAACAGATACACGTGCTACATTAGAAGAAAAAACTGCTCCCTTAGGTGCTGAACTTCTTTTAGATGTACTCCAAGGCTTACCCAATGGAAAATACATTCCTCAAAAACAAGAGGAATGTCAGGCTACGTATTGCTATACATTTAATAAAAAAGATGGGATCATGAATTGGAATCAAGACGCCATCTTCTTAGAACGATTTATCCGAGCCATGAACCCTTGGCCAATGGCACAGACTACATTACAAAATAATAATAAACAAGAATCTATTCTTATTTGGGAAGCCACAGCACATGATGTAAAAACAAATGCAACACCAGGAACGATCATTAAATTAGACAAAACAACGTTAGAAATTGCTACAAAACAAGGCTCATTACAAATACAGAAATTACAAAAAGCTGGCAAAAACGTCATGTCCATTGCAGAATTTTTATGTGGTGCTAATATGCAACCAGATGCATTCTTCCTTTCTTCCTAATCTTTTATCTATCTTGAACCAGATACTTGACTAAGTAGTTACATGAAATTCTATCGATATAATAAAATGTTTACCATTTTACAATACAGAATGGTAAACGTTTTATGCAAAGCTATTATAAAAATATACTACATAATAGGATCGATACCTGCACAGATTCTGAAACCACAATGAGTTTCTGGTGTAAAACCAGAATAGGCATGGACATATTCCATATTATGAAGAGATGTGTCTTTCCATGAATTCCCTTTCACAATGTAGGAATAAGAACGATTTATATTTTTCCCATCCTCTGTATATTCTAAAACTCCACCAGCCATATTATACACTCCAAAAGGAGATTCATCATATAAATAGCTAGGATTATATTTTCTAATAGGTTCTAAAGAAGGCGTTCCTTTTCTCGATACAGCTGTGTTACAAAATCGTGGGTTAGGATATGTTCCCCATGGAAAAGGTCGTTTGTCACTTCCTTGTGCAGCGATTTCCCATTCTTCCTGTGTAGGTAAACGGAATTCCAATCCTGTTTTTCGCAAAACTTCTGGCAATTGGCTTGTGCGCCATCGTAAGTAATTTTTTATTTGATGGTACGTAATTCCAAAAACTGGCCAAGTAAGTTCACCTATCTGCAATGTAATATTATCATCTTTAAGATAAAACAAATAGGAATCTTCATTCCATTTTGGCACATAATCTAAAATTTTTTCCCAATTATTTTCTTTCTTATATAAGTCCTCTAGATATTCTTTCCATTGTGCCAAAGTCACTTCATACTTTCCTATTAAAAATCCATATTGATTTTTATACATTTTTTGTGCATTTTCTTCACGAGTCGTAAATTCTGAAGGAATAAATACAAATTCTTGAAATAATTCTTTATATTTATATTCTTTTTCTTTTGTAAAGATAGGTAATTGTAGAAAAATACTGGAAGCAAATGGTTTTCCTGTGTTTTGTTCTCTATACACTTCAAAAGGATATTGACAAGATATTTGATTAGGAGTCTCTATATATAAAAGATAACTTCCTAATGGTAAATACAATTCTTTTTCTTGAACACTATTGGCAGGAAATTTTGCAAATGTATGAATCGATTCATCAGGATTAAAATTTAAATATTGATTATTATTGATATAAAAGAAAGGTGGAACTTCTTGTAGTTGAAAATAAGGATCTTGTAAGTCATTCTGTGTAATCTTTATAGTCATAAAATCGCCATTTCTTAAAATTTGGCAATCTATGCTTTTTTTATTCTTTACTTGATCCTGCAATTCCTGTTTGTCCATGACAAAATTTTCATTCATTTGTAAAATGTAGTCATCTTTTTGTATTTCTGTTTCTTTATTGTAGAAAGGTTCGGAAGATACTTTTAATACATAAGATAATTCACCTTTATTTCTTACAAAGTAGCTGTAAATTTTAAGTATTTTGTTTATATTCTCTGGATCAAAACAATCTTCCAATCGTTTTTGTTCCTTTTGAAGATATGTTTCTGTTTTCTTAGAAATATTCTCTTGTTTTAATTGATTCACAAAGTAAAATCGTATAAGTCTTTTCGCAGTTTGAACACATAATTCACAATAATGTGTTGCTTGACTATATGTTTCTAACAAATCTTTTTCTGTGAATTCCTGCGAAATCATTTCTTCATTTCTTCCTCTAGCAGTTTTTAAGCTATTTAAAGTATTTAACTCTTTAATAAAGAAATTGCGTATAAAAAAATCGCAAGAAGTTTTTGTTTTTGCATAGCTTTCTAATTTTTTATTACAGCAAAGTAAAAAATAAGCATCTAAATAATCTGGTGCAATTTCAATCGCTCGTAAAAAGGAAGTTTCTGCTACAATATGATTATTTTGTAACATTTTTAAACCACCTTCATACACAAGACTCTGAGCTCTTAAAAAGTTAATTTTTTTATCTAAATGTGTTTGTTCCTCTTCTCTTAAAAAAACACTCTCTCCAGTTTCCACATTCACAGGATAAATTATTTTTGCACCAATGTCTGACTCTTCAAAACGATATAAATAAGCACTAGATTGATCTGGAAGCCCTGTAATGTTTACTTTAGCATGTTGATGAAAATCATTGAGATTGTCCCCTTTTAACTGGGCAATTTCTGCTCGGAAAGGTTGTTTTTCTTCTTCATTTTTACAAAGTTTGAGAACTTGTTCTAGAATATTAAGAATTTTTTCAGAATCTTTTTTGATTTGGCTTTGTTGAAAAGTAAAATGCCATCTTGGTAAAATTTCTGCAGTGAGTTGTTGTTTAAATTGTTTATTTGCATCTTGTTCGAGTTGTATTAACATCTCTCTCTCTATAGCAATACTCTCTGGGCTTAATCCTTGGCTATCTACGTTTTTTCGAATTGTAGTTACTTTTTGAATGTACTCTTGATAATACTCTTTGTGCATTTGATCTGCTTGTTGTCGAATATTGTCTAATTTATGACGTTTTTCAAAAAAAGGATTGACAATAAAAGCATAAAAACTCAATAAAAGAAGAATACAAAAAGTAATTAGGGGTAGAATAATGATAAATTGATGCCGTAAAATAGACTTATAAAATACATACCAAAAATTAGTAGATATATTACGACTTACTGTTCCGCCTGTAGCTAAGACATTGTCAGCAGGAAGCGTAATTCCATCTGTAAAAGAGGGAAAATTAGTAGGGAAATTAGTAGAATCTTTTTCTTGAAAATCTTCTCGATTTACAACAGATTCTTCATCAACGGGAAAGGTGATATCCATTTTGGGAAGATTTTCTAATCCATGGTCTTCAATATTAATGAAAAAATCATCTTGTTTTTTTTGACGAGGCAATATTTGATTTGCTACTTTTTTAAAATCTTGCCAAAAATCTTCTACTGTTTGGTATCGATTTTGAACCTTTACTTGTAAGCATTTTACAATAATATCTTGGAATTCAAAAAGAAGTTGATTATCCTCTGTCTTTTCTTCGGGGAAAATAGGATCAGGCAATCCTTGTTTAAGTTGATGTAAATATTCTACGCCATTTCTTTTTCCAAATGAAGTAGTGCCTAATAAAGTATAATATAAAAGAGAACCCAGTGAAAAAATATCAGAACGATTGTCATTGTTTTTAGAATCCTTAATTTCTTCAGGAGGCGTAAAACTAGCATAGACTTTTTTGCCGATAAATTGCAGTAAATTATTTCGATATAAAGCTGAAAATCCTGTAATGATAATTTTTCCATTAGAATCTACTAAAATATTGTCTGGTGCTAAATTACAATATGTTTTGTTGTCTTTATGAACTTGCTTTAAAAAAGTTGTCAAAGTTTCAAAAAAAGGATATAGCCAAACAATTGGCAAAACTTTTTTAGCCACAACGATTTGCTTTAATGTTTCGCCTGAAGGGATATTATAAATGAATCCATAAATACCAAGATTATGTTCTTCAATATAATCTACAACACCTGGTGTATGTTTTATTTTTTTATTTTGAACTTCTTGAAAGACAATAAAAAATTTCTGCCACATTTTAGGCGTACTGTAATTTGGTTTTAAAATTTTGAGAATTAGAGACGGATGTTGTTTAGAGCGATAAATAAAATAGATATTTCCTTCTGAAACTTTTTCTAATTCGCCATATTGCTCAGTTAAATACTGCATAGTTACAGAATCTTTAGATAAATATTGCATATCTTCTTCAAATGTAATTTTGAATTTTGTGTCTTTGATTTTCATCATGATAGGATTTTCAAAGCAATCTTCCAAAGGTATGGAAAATTCTTCTTCTTTTTGCATGATAACACTTTGATTCTTGATTTGGCGAATGAATTTTCGTTTGGCAATAATATGAAAATTTCCCGTATCAATTTGTAAAATGGCATGAATAGGATGCGAATGGCTGATAAATATATCTGCGTCAGAACTTGAACCTAATGTCAATCTTTTTTTTGTGTCTGTTTGAATATAATAACGAAGTTTGCCCAAGACATTATTTTCAGATAATCCATATTCTGTTCCCTTGCGTTGGATAGAAATTTTCCAAATGATATTTTTCATATCTTTCCCTTTTAAAAATCTTTAGTTTATTTTATAAGTTCTTAAGTTCATGTAAAATTTGAAGGGCTTGTGAAGAAAATCTTTGTGCCCATTCACATTTATTCATTTTATCTAAGATTTCTTTTTTTAGGAATCGAACATATAGTTTTCTAAAGGGTAGTTCTTTTTTCGCACGTTCACCTAAAAGGTACAATAATTTAACTTTTACATCTTTAGAAATCATGAATATATTCATTAAGGGTTTTCCACTCAAGGGATCAGTGATAGTTAAATCATCTAATAACAGAGGCAATGTGGCAAGGCGATGTTTTTCAATCAAAGCATCTCGTTTTAAACTTGGTTGCACATTTTTAAAACCACCATCCACAATAGAAATTGCTCGATTTGTGATTACTGTCCAAACACATTGGCATGTTTCAAAAACAGTTTTTGGTTTATCCAATGTTTCTGTAATAACCCAGCGTTTTCCTTGTACTACTTTTTGTTTTGGATTAAAAACAGGCAATACTGCTGCACTGTCTAAAAATTCATCTTCTTCCCATTCATTTAAATTTTGAAGTGCATATTGATCTAATTGAATTTTAAGTTTTTTCTCACGAACATTTGCAATTTTAACTTCCAATTTTGCTAAAGTATCTCGAACTGTTCCAATCCCATAAATGAGTTCTGTCATTTCTGAGGGAGTAAGTTTTTTAATATCATTCCACGCTTCTAACCAATATTGCTTACGAATTGCTTCGCCTTGGGGAGTTCTACGTGGTTGCATAAATGCACGATGAATGTTCGCAATTGTTTGATGAATTTTTGCAGAAATTTCTTTTTTTTTACTTGTTATCTCAGCCATAGAATATTAAACCTTTGGAATATTTAATTACGTACTGACTTACGACCTAAAATAGAAATTACTAAACCGATGCAAATAGAATTTGATAATAATGAGGAACCTCCATAAGAAAGAAAGGGACAAGGAAGTCCAGTAATCGGTGCCATCCCCATGGTCATACAAGTGTTGATAATGGTTTGAAAAGCTAATAGTGACATAATTCCTATAATAACTAATTGTCCAAAAGGAGAAACTAAAGTATATGTTCCTAATAGCATTAAAAAATAGAGAAAGAAGTACAGCAATAATAAACAAGTTACTCCTATAAAACCAGCTTCTTCCCCAACAACAGCAAATATAAAATCAGTATGATCTTCTGGTAAGTAACCATATTTATTTTGTGTGCCTTGTTGCAATCCTTTTCCCCATAGTCCACCATTTCCAATAGAAATTTTTGATTGATTTAGGTGATAGCCATCTCCTCTTTTATCAGCAACGCTCATATTTTCTTGATTGACAAACATTAAAATTCGTCTTTTTTGATAATCATGGAGTCCAAAAGAATAAACAAATATACAGAGGTTGCAAGCAATAATACCTAAAATAACAAAAGTTTTCAAAGGCATGCCAGAAGCTACGATCATACAGATAGCAATAGGAATAAAAACAATAGCCGTTCCTAAATCAGGTTGCATGACAATGAGCATCATGGGAATTCCTGTCACAATTCCAGGACGGATTAAATCATACCAAGAATTTTTTTTCTCTTGTGTTGCTAATACATATGCAAGCATAATGATAAATGCGACTTTCATAAAGTCAGATGTTTGTAATGACATTGGACCTATTGTAATCCATCTTCGTGAACTATTGATTACTTTTCCAAAAAATCGTGTGAGAATCAACAATGCAATTCCGCCTGCATAGATAAAAATAGAAAAGCGAGCGATCCAAACATAATCAATGTGAACGATCACAAAAAAAACAATGAAAGAAATAATACCCCAAATAATCTGTTTTGTAACATAGAGACTATTTGCAGACCAAATAAAGACAAGACCAGTGCTATAAATTAGCGTGACAACTAATAAAATTAAACCACCAGGACCAAAAATAACTTCATACCAATCTAATTTTGTTTTTTGTTCTATCATATTTTTCTTCTTGTGACCTACATCATCTCGATTATATTGTACCAAATAGCCACTAAAAAATACAAGAAAATCAAATGATATAAATAAAAAAATATCTTTATTTATGAACGTTGCGTTTTTTCATCAGGATCATAAATGGATTTTAACACTTGGATAATAACAGGTCCTGCTACAGAAGCACCATATCCACCATGTTCTATCATAGCTACAAAAGCATATTCTGGTTTATCATAAGGTGCAAATCCTGCAAACCAAGCATGGTCTTCTTTGTTGGTAACTTGGGAAGTTCCTGTTTTTGCAGCAATTTTTAGCCCAAATTTTTGGAGTTGTGTTTCTATTTTTTTCCCTGTACCATCTCCAAGCATTACGTCACGCATCCCACGCTTAATGATTTTCCAATATTGTGGGGCAATATCACATTGCATTTTTATACGAAAGGGATTCGGATATTGTTGAATATATTGCACAATATTTTCATGATGAGTATAGTTATTTTTTTTGAACTTGACTTGCATAGGATCATCATAATAAGCTACAGTGCGAAGTTGTGGCATTTTCCCTTCTGTGGCAACTGTTACCATTAAATTGGCAACTTGCAAAGGAGTTGCTTCGATTTGTTGTCCAATTCCAAAAAAACGATCCATGCCTTTTCCCCAATCTCTTGTTTTTTTAGGAATTCGTCCAGGAAATTCTTCGTTAAAACCCATGCCACTTTTTTTGGTAAATCCAAATGTTTCTGCACATTTTTTTAAATGTTCATAGCCCATAATTTCTCCCACTTGGTAAAAAAATACATTGCATGAATTTTGAATGGCAGAAACTACATTGACAGGACCACATCCACCTGGTTTATGAGAACATTTAAAAACTCGTTTTCCATTTCTTCGATATAAACAACCTTGACAAATATACGTAGTCGAAGGTGTGATGAATCCATGTTGCAATGCGTATAATGCAACTGCAATTTTAAAAGTAGATCCTGGTGGAATAGGTGTATTATATGCAAAGCAACGATTTGTTAAGGGATTTTTTGGATCTTCTAATAATTGTGTGTAATCTTGTCGATATCGATTATTATCATACCTAGGAGACGTTGCCATCACTCGAATTTCACCTGTTGGAATATGAATGAAAATAACAGATCCACCAATGCCAGACTTACTTTTTTCTACGGCTTGATCCAATGCTTGTTCGCTTATGCGTTGCAAATGAGAATCAAGGCTTAAATAAATATTTTTTCCATCAATAGCAGGTTCTTCAAATTGAAAATTGCCTCTTCCTTCTGCTCTACTTCCATAAGTCCCACGCAATGCAAATTCAAACACAGATTCAATTCCAAAAGAGCCTACTCTATCATTTTCATAATACGACTTATCTTCTAAAATAGAGGCGAGGTCTTTATTTGTAATTTTTGATAGCCCTTGTAAGGTACTTTCCTTTTTTTGCAATAATGTATTGATTTCATATTCTCGTAAGTTCGTATTAATATATTCTTCATCATGTACATTCATGTTAGTAAAGGAAACTTCCGATTGCCAAATTTTCTGTTCATGAAGTATAAATGATTTCACAGCAGGAAATAATAAATGGTGTGTAGAAGTATTTTCAGGCATTTGAATATTGAATTTTTGAGCAAAATTTTGAATTAAATCATTTTTAGCTTTCTTAATAAATGATAATTCTTTTTCTCGAATCAGGCGCATTTGCCCTAAAAACTGAGCTGCTAAATCTTTTTCTGGATATTCACGTTCCATGGAAGTTTCTAATATAAAACCTTGATAATAATTTTCTGTCAAGGATTGTTTTTTAGATTCATTTAAAATAGTAGCAATGTTACCCAGTTTCAAAGTTTGTTCTGCTTGGTATAATTCATAAGCTGCAGATTGTGGTATATTTGTTAGTAAAATATTGGGTCGTAAATACCAATCCTTTTCAATATTTCTTCTTTCTTGATTAAACCTTCGAGGACTTTTTTTATATTCTTCTTTTTTTTCATCGATTTTTTTTGATACAACAGCAACTCGGTTTTTAAAGCGTGATTCTAATCTCTCTAAAATATATTCTATAGAAATGAGTTCTAATTTTACTGTTTCTATTTCTACAAGTTCTCCATTTTCATTAAGAATTTCTTCTGTATATGTTTGATTGACTTTATATCCATGTTTAGTTAATAAATCACATAATCGTTCTATATACATAAGATTGGGAAGGAAGAGTGGAGGATTATTTCTGTTTTTATTTCTATAATCTAAATCAGGGAATAATTCCCCTAAACGAACAGAAATATTATAGGAAGGAGCATCTCGTGCTAATAAAACGCCATTTCTATCATAAATAGCACCTCGCAAAGGAGAAACGCGCCGAGATCGATAAATATTATCGCTTGCCTCCTCTGCATAACGTTCATGACATATAATTTGAAGATAGCCTGCACGACAAATAATAGAAAAAAAGATCAAGCATAGCCCTGCTAAAAAATATCCTACTCGGCTTTTAATGATTTGATCCATTTTTTATTCCTTTGTCCTATTTCTCTATATTTTTTAAAAGAGAAATTGCATCAAAAAAAACAAGAAAAAAAGGTGACAGAACAGCAGTATAGAATGCTCCGAAAAATATTGGCAATAATAATTCGAATTCAATTGCCATTTCACTATCTTGTGCTAGGTGAAAGCAAACAATGGAAAAATAGAAAAAATTTAAACATAAGCTAAAAATAAAAGTCAATGCAATGGGCATCCATGCTAAATCTGTAGCAAATGCTTCTTTAATTTTTAAAATCGTCATTCCACAAATAATGTAACAAAAACTAAAAAATCCAAACGCACCTGTACCTCCTATATCTGCTAAAATTCCTAAAAAAAAACTACAAGACGCCACTGTTTTAGGACTTGCTTTTAATGCAATATAAATTAAGACAATGAGCAAAACATCAGGCAAACTTCCATGAATTTCTAATGGATATAGAAAAAAAATGCGTAGGATAAATAAAAAAAAAGATACAAGTATAAAGAGAGGAATATTCAGCTTCATTCTTGCTTCTTTCATGAAGAAGTTTTTAAAATTATGACAGTATGAATAGAATCTACATCACAAATTTGTACTGGTATATTCCAAAATATTCCTTCACTCATAGGTGCTTGCTTTGTTCCTGATATATGTTCTTGGTAAGGAGAATCTACAATCCCAACCACCAATCCTACTGGGAAATTTAGAATTCCATCTGTAGTAGTGCCTGTAGCAGTCAAAACATAGGCTTTATCAGTTTTCCATGGTTGGTACGTTTTTTCTAGCCATTTTAAATAACATGTTTTTTGCGATTTTCCACAACAAATAGCTTTACCATAATAAAAAATGTCTATATCCTCTTTGTTTTTATTATTTTCTGAAGCTTCTTGTTCTTCTTGTGTTTTCATTTCTGCAACATTAATATTTCCAACTAATTCTACAGGAATACGAACAGAAGGATCTGCAATGCTTAAAACTTGGCTAGAATATTGTTGCTTTTCAATAATAAAACCAATTAAAGAATGACCAAATAAAATAATATCCCCTAATTCAACTCCATCATACATCCCTCTGTCTATATAAAATGTTTTGCGTACATTGCTAATATTTCTACGAGAAATAATGTTTGCAGGAATGACATTATTATATATTTTTGGAAATTTTTCTCGAAATTCCGTTAAGCTACGAACTTGTTCATTTTTTAAAAGAAGTTGTCTTGTTAAAAAAGCTATTTCATATTCTCTTTGTTCGACTAAGGACATGTTCGTAACCATAGTTGGCACATCATTATTTCTCAATCCACTAAATAAACTAATAGATGTTGTTTCTTCTGTTTTTAATATTGCATTTAGAAAAAATAAAATCATAGTAATGACAATGGGAAAGAGAAAATAGCGATAAAATTTTACTCTAGGAATTGTGATTCTCCTAATTTTTCATGAAATATTATTTCGCCTAATTTTTCATGAAATATTATTTCACCTAATTTTTCATGAAATACTATATAGAAAACATAAAAAAATAGAAAGCAAGAAAAGAAAGGTTGGAAAACAAAAGGAAAAGCAAGAAAAATATCCGCCCACGATAAAAATCGTGGGGTTCTGCGAAAGATTTATATGTCTATGATATAACATATGATAGAATGTAATTTAAATAATATATAGGATAGTATCCATACTTAGATATTATCCAGAACATAATACAGGAAGAAGAAGTTCCAATTGATTTAAAACTTCTAACGTACCTCGAGCAACGGAATATAGTGGTTCTGGTGCAACTCTTACACAAAGATCAGTTTCTCTTTGAATCATACGATCTAAGCCACGCAATAAAGCACCTCCACCTGCTAAAGTAATTCCTTGGTCGACTAAGTCTGCTGCTAATTGAGGCGGCACTTTTTCTAATGTTGCCTTAATGGCTTGAAGGATTTGAGAAACAGGTTCGATCAATGCTTGACGAATTTCTTCAGAATGAACTTCCGTAGATCTAGGCAACATTGCTTGTAAATCACGTCCATGAATTTCTAAAGTCAATTCTTCTTCTAATTCATAAGCAGAACCAATTTCTTTTTTGATTCTTTCTGCTGTTTGTTCTCCAATCAATAAATTGTATGTTTTCTTGATATATTGAACGATAGCATTGTCTAAATCGTCTCCTGCTACACGAACGCTTTCAGAAGCAACACAACCACCTAAAGATAGAACGGCTACTTCTGTAGTCCCTCCCCCAATATCTACAATCATACTGCCATAGGGTTCTGTAATAGGTAAGCCTGCTCCTAATCCTGCAGCAATGGGTTCTTCTATTAAAAAGACTTGCAAAGCACCAGCACGTAATGCAGAATCAATGACTGCTTGTTTTTCTACTGAAGTAATTCCAGAGGGAATAGAAATCACAACTCTTGGTTTTGTTGCAAATTTTCTACGTTGTGCTTTTTTAATAAAATATTTCAACATTGCTTCTGTAACAGCAAAGTCTGCAATCACGCCATGTTTTAAAGGTCGCACTGCCATAATATTTGCAGGACATTTTCCTAACATAACTTTAGCAACTTCACCAACTGCATTGTTGAACACTTCATTGGTATATTTAGAGACTGCAACGACAGAGGGCTCTGATAAAATAATACCTTCGCCTTGAATACAAACTAATGTATTTGCAGTTCCTAAATCAATGCCCATATCTTGGGAAAATAATCGATGAATAGATTCAAATATATTCGCCATGGGAAAACCTAAGATAAAGAATGGAACAGAATAAATGCTCTCACCTATAACACTTTAGGCATGAGATGTCTATAAACTAAGGAAGAACCACGAGACATTACCTCGTGGTTTTTCTTTAACTTTTTCATGATATAAAATTTGTAAATTATTATTTCCTAATTGATATATTAAGGGATTCTATCAATTAACATCTGCACTACGATTAGTGCATTTCCATATAAGTTTTTTCTATATTACGCTGTCTATTTAAAATATCTTGTGGACTTTTAAACAGATCATATTCGGAAACTAAACGATACATTACAATAAAAATACTTAATATAAGACAAATTGTAGTAATGAGTACTAAAATAGTATTTGTGGCATCTGTAGCGTGTGGAGCAGCTGAATATGTATCGTGATATTCTCCTGTTGCTTCTTCCATTACGTCAAATTCTTCATTCATTAGAAGCTTCCTCCTCCACCAATTCGAGTAGTTACCATATCACCTTTTTGAATGTCTCTAACTGTCATATTCGGAATAATACGAGCAGCTGACATGTCTTTATAAGGTTCTTCTACAATAACTTTACCAACAAATTGACTCCCACGATAAACAGTAAATTGATCTCCTTTAGCAACGCCTTCATCAAGTCCAATAGAAATCATAACGATTTGAACGTCTTTGCTAACAGCAACAATTTGACCACTCATAGGTTTTGTCTTTTTAAATAAAGAGGGAATATTGACGCCAGCATCTTGTACAGATTTGATGATCATTTTAGCTTCTAAAAGCTCTTTTTCAGAACGTTGCAATAATTTTTCTTTTTCAGCCATTTCACCTTGAATGTCACTCAATTGCATTTCCATTCTTTGTTGTTCTTCTTTAGCTTCGTCACGAGCTCTAATGGATTCTTCAGCAATTTCTTTTTGACGATCACGAGCTTTTTCCAATTCGCTAATACGATCTTCTTTATCTTCAAGACGTTTATTAATATCTTGAATATTACTATCGACGTTTGCTAATCTTGTTTCATAGGATTCATTCTTTTTAGTTAGATCTTTGTTTTTTCTTTCAAGATTTGCATTTAATTCTTCAATATCGTCTTTTTCTTTTTTGGCGTTTTTAAATTCTACTTTTGCCTCTTCAGCAATTCGATATTGTTCTTGATTATCTTGTTTTAAACGTGCAATTTCAAGTTTTGTTTGTGCATCAATTTCTAAATAATATTGACGATAGTCAAATTGATGTGATAATAAAACAATAGAACATGCCAAAAAGAAAACACTTAAAATGCAATTTACGATGATGCATGCTTTGGTCATAGCTATAACTCCCGCCAACTGCCCAATAACATTATTAATTAACAAAATTAACGAAAAACATTATGTCTGTACTTTATAATTTATATATTTATAAAAACAATAAATTAAAAGTGAATAGAATGTCCTTTATTTTAGAGTATATAAAATTTTCTTGCCTTGTCAATCAAAATATTCAATGGAAAGCTTTTTGATATTGAAAAAAATACAAGAAAATTTCAAAAATGTATATATATTTTCAACTAAAAAAACAAAAAAATTTCTTCCTAGAAAAGGGAAAAGACAACAAAATTTTCTTTTTTAACATATTCAAAGACAACAAGATTTTCTTTTTTAATATATTCTACGAAAAATTTTCTATTAATAAAATATATTTTTGATACAATAAAGAAAAATAATATATACCCTACTTTTTTTAAAGATAGTTTAAAATAGTTTATATATTTTCAAGGATTTAAAATCAAATGAAAGAAAAATTTTTAGTTACTTCCGCATTGCCCTATGCAAATGGCCCTATTCATTTAGGACACATTGCAGGTGCCTACTTGCCTGCAGATATTTTTGTCCGTTTTCAACGTTTGCTAGGCAATGATGTAATATATATATGTGGCACTGACGAACATGGAGTACCTATCACATTAAAAGCAGAACAAGAAGGTGTCACTCCTAGAACAATCGTCAAACGTTACCATGAAGACATTGCCGCTGCATTCAAACGAATAAATATTACTTTTGACAATTTTTCTGGCACTAGCCAAGTTCATAATAAATACCATGCAAACTTAGCACGAGAATTCTTCACTCAACTGATGCAAAACGGATTTATTACTAGCAAACTAAGCGACCAACATTATTGTGCCAAATGTAACCGTTTTTTACCAGACAGATTCATTCAAGGCACTTGTCCTAATTGTGGATATGAAGAAGCACGGGGAGATGAATGTCCTCAATGTAGCCATCCTTTTGATCCCATGGAATTAAAAAATGTTAAATGCAAACTTTGTAGTGATATTCCAGAAGTCCGTGCTACAAAACATTGGTATTTAAGTTTAGATGCGTTACAAAAAGGACTAGAAGAATGGATCGATACGAAGACATACTGGAAAGAAAACGTCATCAACTTTGTCAAAGGTTGGTTTAAAAAAGGATTACAAAAACGAGCCATCACGCGTGATTTATATTGGGGCGTACCTGTTCCTTTACAAGAAGCTATGGGCAAAGTTTTATACGTTTGGTTTGATGCTCCTATTGGCTATATTTCCTCCACTATGCAATGGGCAGAAAACAAAGGCGATATAGAAAAATGGAAAAGCTATTGGCATGATCCAGAATGCAAAATTGTTCATTTTATTGGAAAAGACAACATCCCTTTCCATGCTATTATTTGGCCTGGAATTTTACAAGGATTTAATGGAGACTACCATTTACCTTGGCACATCCCTGCTAATGAATACTTGACTTTTGGTTCTAGCACAGAAAAAGCTTCTAAATCCAAAGGCAACGTAGTTTGGGTTCATGAATCTTTAGACAACTTTTCTGCAGATCTCATTCGCTATTACCTTGCTGCCAATGCACCAGAAAAAACAGATACAGTTTTTACTTGGAAAGACTTTCAAAAAAAATGCAACTCCGAACTTTTAGGCGTAATTGGCAACTTTGCTAATCGAGTTCTTAAATTTATCGAACGCAATTTTGAAAGCACTGTCCCAGAAATCTCTGATTTACTAGACAGAGACAAAGAAATCTTAAATAATGTAAAAGAAACTATTGAAAAAGTCAAACAAAACTTTAGCAACTTTGAAGTACGTGCTGCTATTGCGGAAATCGTAGACTTAGCACGCTTAGGAAATCAATATTTTGATGAAAAAGCACCTTGGAAAAGTTTAAAAGAAGACAAAGAAGATTGTGCAAGATGCATGTATGTTGGTGTCCAAATGGTCAATGCTCTTGCTGTTCTGCTTTCTCCTGTTATACCTGATTCATCTAAAGAATTATGGTCACAACTAGGTTATAAAGGCGAACTTTGGAAATGGGACCAAGCAAGCATGGAATTAAAATCAGGTCAAAAAATCAAAGAACCAAAAGGAATTTTTGAAAAAGTCGAAGACGCTAAAATAGCTCCATTAGAAGAAAAATTAAATGCAACCTTAAAAACAAATGAAATGCCAGCTGAAGAAGAAACACATTACCCTCCCTTTAAAGAAAATGAAATCACCATTGATGATTTTTTTCAACTAGATATTCGAATCGGTGAAATTATAGAAGCCAAAAAAATCCCCAAAGCAAGAAAACTTCTACAATTACAAGTCAAAATTGGCCACGAAGTTCGTCAAATTGTATCAGGGATTGCACAATTCTATGAACCAGAAAAAATTGTCGGACTACAAGTTCCTGTTCTTATAAATTTAAAACCAGTCGTACTTTGCGGCATAGAAAGTCGGGGCATGATTCTATGTGCTAGCAAAGAAGGTCAACCTTATTTCATACATCCCGATGCAAAAGTGCCCAGTGGCATTATCATTACGTAATTTTAATTTTCTCAGCTCTGGAGTTACCAACTGCTTTAAATAATCTATAAAATTCTATAAAATAATATAAATATTTTATAGAATTATGTGGAAATATCAAAGCTGATTTAACACTAAAAGATAGAGTGTATATTTGTAATGAATGTGG
>Ga0208195_1001949_pt1 | contig 20759 bp, 27 predicted proteins | sample AD_UKC077_MetaG_FD_184441 | JGI IMG/M metagenome (GOLD analysis project Ga0208195, IMG submission 184441) | Active sludge microbial communities of municipal wastewater-treating anaerobic digesters from USA - AD_UKC077_MetaG (SPAdes) (version 2) | ecosystem: Engineered > Bioreactor > Anaerobic >...
ACAAGCATTATTTTGTTCACCTCCTTTTACTAATAAATAACTTAATAAAAAAATGTTCAAAATATTAAATATGTGGTAAAAATGAATACATTATAATCATTTAGTAATTAAATTGGTGTTATAAGTTAAAAATTCAGACCATTCATAAACATTTTTAATGTCAATATTGTTAATATCGATCCATTTCAAAAATGATGGAAAAATGTAAAAAAATATACTACTTACATATTTACTGCACATGTGTATATTCTATGTTATTATATTTGCACCAGTATTTTTTCTTTTTTCAAATAATAAAATATTATCTTTGTTTTTATATTTTACAAGTAATACAAAATTTGTATTATTATATTTAGCTTTTTGTATTTCAAAATCAAAATTAGAATATTCAGTATATATAGTATTTACAAAATTAGAATTTTTAGAGTTAGAATTTAATGGAAGTTCAAAATAATTAATATAATCCTCTAATTTTTTAAAAATATACATAATGTAAAACTACTAAAAAACATTTCTTAATATTCTGTTATCTTCTTTATCGTCTAATATTTTAAAATCAAATTTTATATTATCACAAACTTTTGGATAAAATCCAATGGATGTTATTTCACAATTTTGTTCATCTGTTTCTTTTATAAAATCTTCCAATTTTAAAATCTAATTATTAAATATTTTTTTCATATTTTTCACCTTAGAATTAGTTTTTCAAAAGCCAATCTTTAACAATGTCAACTTCTTCTATTAAATTTTCATTTTCAACAGTTTCTTCTATATAACCAGAATCAGGTTCTTTTTCCTATGGTTGATCTATTGGAAGTTCCCCATTAGTAATTTCAAATCGTTTTTCTTGTTGGGTTTCTAAATCTTGAAAGTGAGTTTTATCTGGGAAATAGTACTCCCATATAGTTTTAGATATAGTTGTTAAATTTAATCTTGAAATATTTAATGTATACATTGTTATATTTTTTTTATTTATTTTATCATACATGATATGGTTTTCTGTAATTTGACTAACAATCCAAAAATCATCAGGGTCTATGGGGTCTTTAAATACATCTCCTGGTTTTATAAGATAATCATTTGGATATAAATCTTTAATATAAATTACTTGTAAGTTACTTTCATTTTGGATATCAGTTTGTGTTTTGGCTGATTCTTTCCATACAACTTTTAATTTTTTCAATTCAAAAATACTTGTAAAATGCTTATTTTCCTATGGTATATTATTATCTAACAAATACTATTGATAACTATATATTTCTGTATTATTTTGGTCTGAAATGGTATATTCTTTATCTGATAATTTATTTGTTGTCATAAATGTATCTTCCAATAAGCACCAAACATCAGTTACAAGCTATTGTGTTTCATTAAACTATAAATAATTTAACACAGCATCATTTACATAACTTCTTTGTAATAAATCAGAAACGGTATGTAAATTTTCTGTTGTATATATTTGAATATTACTGTCATTAGTTTCATTAAATACATATGGAAAATCCTATCTTTTATTTTTCTACATCGCAATACCCCCAAAAAACTACAATTATTTACAATGTATGCAATGTTTTAATAAATATACAATCTAATAATTATTAATATCAGTTTGTACAATTTTATAATTTAATTGCATTCTTATTATTCTATTAAATTTAAATTTCATATATATTTTTAAATCAAATTCTAATAAATTATTGCTTACATTTTTAACATAGTTTATAAAATTTAATAATATTTTACTTTTTATAAGTTTATATTCTGAATTATAAATAGTATTTTCTGTATTAAAAATCATTTTAACTATTTTATCAGAAGATACTATACTATATTCTAATGTATGTGAAGTAAGAAGTTTATACGGTGTTAAAAATCCTGTATATTTCCAACGTTTAGTAAACTATAAAACATTTATTTGCTTTATTTTTTGAAATTTAAAATTTGAATAATTTGTATTATATTCTAATATGCCCATATCTTGATGCAAAATCTTATATGACTATACTGAATTTGTTAGAAGAATTTTTAAAATACAATTATAAGTTATATTTATATTCAAATCTATATTCTCACTAATAAAATTAAATCTAATATAATAATTATTAGTATAATGTATACATAATTTTGAAAATATCTACATAAATGGATATTCATAATGCTTTAATATTTTATATAAAAGTGTAGGTTCTGTTATCTTTTGAGTAATTAGTTGATAATTTATAGTTGCTTTTATTTTATATAATTCAAAATTTGATTGAAGTTCCAACCCTCTGTAAAAATATGTATTATAATTAAGTAATTGTGATAATTCTTTTTTTATTAAAAGATAATAAGATGATTCAAATTCCATAATCCTTTCTGGCAGTTTAATCATATAGATAAACATCAAACTACCATAGAAATCAGATAGCAACCTATTTTTGTATAATAATTTATAAATACTTGTATTTACTACCAAACAATTTTTTACAAAAGAAAAATTTAATATATATTCTTTTTCAAAATAGTAGCAATAATCATATTCTAAATAATAGGATACATTTCTAATTTTATAAAGATTAATATCTATATAAACTACTTTCTCTTTATATGTTATAAGATTATAAGATGAAGAAAACTACTAATGTACTGTATTAAAAAATACTGTAGAATATTCAAGATAATTTTCTTTTATTGTTTCCAATACTAAATTATAAGTTGGGTAAAACAAGTTTATAATTTCATTTATAGAATAATAATTTAATGGATACATATCGAGATATGATTTTGTTGAAATATTATAATATAAATTACTTTCAATTATTTTATCTTCCAGCAATATATTGTAGTTTAAAGTGTAAGTATCAAATACTTTTTCTTTTATTAAATTATATATATTTAAAAAATCTTTCATATACTAATTATAAAATACTGTTGAAAACATCAACTAATAGTTATGCTATATTTCTTTTAATATATTATACTATGCCATATATATTAAACTTGTATTTGTATACTTAATATAGTAACTATTTAAATATTCAGAAATTTGTTCTTTTATGATATTATAATTTAGCTAATAATCAAGTACAGAATTTTTTAATGACAAATTGTATACTGTATTATAGTTATTTTCTTTATTAATAATTAGATAAGATATAGAACTAAACTAAAAATTGTTAATGGTTTTAATTATTGAAAAGATCAACTAATAATCATTATTTCTAACAAATGTTATGTCATAAGATAAATTATAATTTTTTTCTATATATTTGAAAACATAAAACATTAAAGATGTATCAGATTTTTCAATTGGCAAATATAAATAATATTTTGATAGTATTTCAGTTGGATTATATTTTAGTGCAAATGAACTATATTTATTCTAATAAATCTAATCATATTCAAAAGAATCTATTTTAGCTGGTAGTATTTTGCAATTTGTAAATCCAACCTGTCCATAATTATGATATTCGCCATCATCATTTCCACACTATCCCCAACTGTAAATATTATTATTAATATCAATAGCTAAGGAATGAGCATAACCCTAAGCAACAGTTTTCCAAATTGAAGAACCAACTTGTGTTGGTGTGGTTCTATCAATTTTATCTGAAAACCCTAATTGATAGTATCCATTGTAACCCCAACTGTATAAATTACCAGATTCATCTATTGCTAAAGTATGAGTATCTTTAATCTATATTTGATTCCATTTTAAACTTCCAATTTGTGTTGGTATTAACTTATTCTATGTATCAACCAACCCAAGTTGATTTTTATTGTTTCTTCCCCAACCATATAAATTATTATTTTCATCTATTGCTAATACACAACCTGTACCCTACTATATAGATTTCCATTTTAATATGCCTATTTGAGTTGGATATAATTGATTATCAAGATTCCCTGTACCTAATTGACCAAAATTATTTCTTCCCCAACCATATAAATTATCATTTTCATCTATTGCCAATGTATAAGAATAATACATACCAGATGTAATCTATTTCCATTTTAAAATTCCAACTTGATTTGGATAAGGATATATCTATTTTTTATTATCCCCAAATCCAAGATTATCTTCTAAATTATATCCCCACGCATACAAATCATCATTTTCATCTATTGCAAATGTACTGGTATTTCCTAACTATATTGCTTTCCATTTTTTATCTTGATATGTTATTTTTTTAGGTATATTATAAGATATTGTGTTTCCAAGACCCAATTGCCCATAATAATTATTACCCCAACTATATAAATCACCATTTGAAGCTAATCCAATAGTAAAGACATAATCAAATCCATTTGAATCTATATATTTCCATTTTAATTTATCATAACTATTTAATATTGGAGTAAATCTATTATCTGTATCTCCTAATCCTAATTCACCATCTTTATTGTATCCCCATACATATAAATCATCTATTAATTTTGTATTATCTTTATTTGGAATATATTGTATTGTTTTTATTGTTGTATAAACAATTGAATATTCTTTCATTTTCCTTGTTAATTCATATGACTAATTAAATGGCAATGTAAATGTAACATTTAATGAATAATTTGTAAAAGGATTATCATAATATTCATTATATTTTTCTGTATTATTTAAATTCTTATATCCACCAAAGGATAATCCCTAATCCTGTGTACCACACCCTGCTAACTGTTCTCTTCCAGTAATAAGATTTCCAGTATTAGACCAAACAGTACCATCAAATTTTTCTGTATGATCTAAACCACCATTACCACCAAAGGATAATCCCTAACTCTGTGTACCACAACCTGCTAAATAATATCTTCCAGTAATAAGATTTCCAGTATTAGACCAAACAGTACCATCAAATTTTTCTGTATTATTTACTTTCCCACCATTATATCCACCAAAGGATAATCCCTAATCCTGTGTACCACAACCTGCTAAACGTTCTCTTCCAGTAATAAGATTTCCAGTATTAGACCAAACAGTACCATCATATTCTTCTGTATTATTTACCTACTTAGTAGTATCTCCACCAAATGATAATCCCTAACTCTGTGTACCACAACCTGCTAATCCCCATCTTCCAGTAATAAGATTTCCAGTATTAGACCAAGCAGTATCATTAAATTTTTCTGTATTTTTTACATATGAAGTAACATATCCACCAAATGATAACCCCTAATTCTGTGTACCACACCCTGCTAATCCACGTCTTCCAGTAATAAGATTTCCAGTTGATACCCACCCAGATATTAATTCCCCATTTATATTTTTTTCTGTTATAAGTTTGAAATTATTATAATAATCTTTTGTATAAATGTTTAAAAACTAAGTTATATATGTTAAATAATAATTTTTTTCATTATATTCATATATTGAATAATCTGTTGACTATAAAGTATTACTTTTTTCTTTTAGTGTTTTCTATATAAAAGTATATTCTAACAAATGAGGTATATAATTTGAATTTGTATACATTTCAGTTGTTCCTGTTAGTCCACTTCCACCAAAAGATAACCCAAGAGACTAAAGACCAAATCCAGATAACTATCTCATTGGTGTATTTAAATTATCTGTATAACTCCAATTTGTTCCATTATATCTCTCAGTAACCTATGTATAACTACCAGTTGTACCACCAAAAGCTAACTAATTATCCTAAGTGCCACATCCAGCTAAATAATTTCTACCAGTTTGTAAAACTGTTACATTTGACCAAGATACTCCATTATAATATTCAACATTATTTAAATAATTTGTTAACTGAGACTAATTACTTCCACCAAAAACTAACTACTAAATAGAAGACCCATTGGTACTTGATCCCATCTATGCTCTGCCAGTATTTAATACTGCAGATAATGTAGACCACTAAATTCCATTAAATAATAATGTTCTGCCTGAGTTAATATAGCAACCGACTGATAATGCCTAATCTTCTACACCACAGCCAGAACTCATATATATATTAACTGGCATATCTGGATATGAATGCCATTGTGTACCGTCAAATTGTTCAGTTATTTTAGTCTAAGGATACCCACCACCAAAAGACAATGCCTAATTTTGTGTTCCACAACCAGCGTTATATCTTCTTCCAACTAATTGATTACTTACTTGCTGCCAAACTGAAATACTAAATTTTTCTGTTGCATTTGAATTTGTATTTCCTAATGCAACCTAAGAACCTCCAAATGATAATCCCTACTAAACTATTCCACAACCTGCTAAAATACTTCTTGGTACAATCATATTTCCTGTTACAGACCAAGCCATATCTATTTCACCTCATTGTCATTAACATAATTAACAAGACAATGTATTAAATACATTAGCTTTAATTAAATTATTTTCTACAATTTTTTCTTCAAATAATGAATCATTATAGTCCTATGTATAATTTAGAATTAAACATTGTGATGAATCACTTTTTAAAAAATCGGATTTAATTGTTTTTATTTTAGATACAGTTGTATCAATTATTTGTGGAACTGGAAGAACTGTATCTTTTACTGTATATAAAGGTAATATAGTATAGTCATACTACACTATTTCTTCTTTTAATTTTATATTTATTGGATTCTACATAATGAAGTTTTCAAATTCTAATGTTGGATTAAATATTTCATTTATGCCATTTTTAACTATCTCACCAATTTGGTTTTCAAATAAAAATAAATTTAAAGAATTAGACATAAAGTATTCTTCTTTTGAATTTGCAGATATTGGCAATAAATACTATGTTTTAATTTTCTTAGGTTTATTTTCTATTATCTGGTATTGCAATGGCAATATATTATTAGATTCTAATGTATTTTCTATAATAACATCAAAAGATTCTAAGAATTTTTCCATATTAACATTTATAACACCATTAACTTCTGATATTACTGTAAGTATATCTATTAAATTTATATTATCATAAATATTAAATCTATTATTTTTTATATTCTAATATTGGTCTAATTTATCTTTTAAATTATAGAATATTGAATTTATAGATATTTTAGAATCCTAAAATATTTCTATTGGAAATTTACTATATATATAATACGTTTTATTATTCTAAAACTAAACATCCATTGTCTATACAATATTATTTTTTAATTCTTGCTGTATATTATATTTTTCTTTAGTATAATTATATTCAGATAGAACAATTGGGTCTTTGATTAATTCAGAAGATAATATTTTACTTCCTTTTGGTAAATAGAAATTTCTTAAATTGTCATCTTTAAATAACTAAGGACAGATATACAAACGATTTTCTAAACCATTAACATATGATTTATTCTGTATATATTTATATGTTGAAGTCTAATTAAGAGAATAAGAAAATCCTTTAAGAAAATAATTTATATAATTATCTATATCTTGTATAGTAACAACTTTATTTTTCTATTTAATATAAGAATTAAAATTATGTTTTATCTGTTCTATTTTTTCCTAATTTCTACCAACTACAACATTTTCCTCTTGTATTATAATAATATTTAATGGGCTATACCCATAAAAACGCATAGATTCATTTATTGTTGAAATATTTAATAAATCATATAAAAATATTTCAGTTTTTTGATTCTGTAATTCTTCTTGTGTAAGAGATTTTTTAGTATTTAAATTATATTTTATTTTAATTTTTTGAGGTATAAATAATCCTTTTATGTTATAATCCGTATAATTATTATAATCTGTATAGTTTAAATATATATTATCATTTATCAATATTTGTGATTCAACACCCATATAGCGATTAACTTGTCCCAATAACTAATTCTAATTTTCACCTTTTGTTTGATAATACTATAAAAATAAAGGCAAATCTTCTTTTTTAATGGTATACCCATTATTAATACTATCCCCATTGATAATTTCAAAAGTATTCTATACTTCATTATAACTTAAAGTAACATATCTATTATTTATATATGTATCATAATTCTATACATGAAATTTACTATTCTAAATAGAATCTATTTTATCAAACTATTTATAAACATATTCTGTAATACTTACATTGTTATACATATATTCTATTTTTTCTCTACTCATTAATTTTAAATCTAAATTAAATCTTTTAAAATCATCTATATAATGATCTTTAATTATATATCCCTCTGTTTCTGATAATATATTATTTCTCGAAAACTAATTAAGATTCATATTTAGATTTTTTAATATGAGCATCATTTGGATAAACTAAAATACATTACTTCCATTGGTTGATGACATTCTATATTTATAATATTCATTATTTTTACCAAATTTTTCCATTGTTCTTGTAACTAATATAGAATTTTTATTTAACCAACTATTATTATTTGTATCTACTACTTTTAATATTAATGGTGGAATTATAAAATTTTCTATTTCTAATAAATTTAATTGAATCATTGATTTTTCATCAAATTTTAAACTCAAATTTACTTGAGAGGGTATTCCAAAATTTTTCTTATAACCATATTGGCTTAATAATAATTCTACTCTATCGTTACTCTATGTTGTAATGTAAAAATCTGATACCTATTGTTCAAATTGATTTGATATTAGTACAGTAACATAGCTCTATATATCAGTAATTAAAGACTACGAATCCTATTGATTAAAATCTATTTCTTTATAAGTTTCATAATTAGATTTTAAATATTCAATAATCTATTCTTTAAGAAAATAAGGATTTATTAACTCATTAGGCTATGGCATATTTTAACCCCCAAAAATACTGCAATTTATTTTTTACAAATAACTTAATCAATTTTAATCTATTTTTTTCATTTGGGTCTTGACAAATTGATTTTTTTATGGTATAATTTAAAACTTGAAAAAAGAAACATAAAAAAGGAGATATTAAAAATGATTAAAAACTTTAAATTTAGAAATACAAGAATGTATACATTTTTCTTATGTCTTAAATTCAATATAAGAATGAAAATTGGTGAATGTTTATAGATAATTAAGAAAACTGGTAATTATAAATATGATTTTGATAAAAAAGAATGGATTAAAAAAGAAATTTTGTTTAATTTAAATGATAATATTGATAAAAAAGAAAATAAAACAAAACGTTATTTACCAATCAAATAATTTGAATTAATTTGATTAAGTTAAATATAAATTTTATATTTAAAAACTAAAATAGGGGGAATTAATTATGGAATCTAAGTTGTCTTCAGAACTAAAAGATGAATTACTTAAATATGGATTACACATAAAACCAATTTTTAGAGATAATAAATTTAAATATATTATATATGGGTTGAAAAATGGGGTAGAAAATACTATTTTTACTGCAAAAAGTATAAAGGACATTGAAAATCAATTTCAAGAAAAACTAAAATAGGGGGAATTAATTATGGAATCTACTTTTAATTCAAAAGATGTATTTATTAATAAACTGTTTAATTTTCTTAAAAATAGTACATTTATAAATGATTTTAATTTTGAGAATGATGAAATAAACACTATTGATCAATTTGAAAATAGATTTGGGCATAATGTAAATGAAGATGTAGAATCTACTACAATGACAATAACATTAGATACTGGTATTAATTTTGTATTTTATAATACACCAGAACCAGATAAATTTAAAGTTGGTGTTTATAGTTATGATTTTCTTTCTAAAAGAAGATATAAACTATTTTATTCTGATACACCAATTACAAGTGAAGAGTTTAATAAAATACTTATTTTGCTAAAAGATAGGCATTTCAGTGTTGACAATCCAATTAAATCATTGGAAGATTAGTTGTATTTAACATCAGATGATGAAACTCCATTAAATGAAATTGAAGAAATAATTTAATTAAATAGAAAGAAGGTTAATTTGTGCAAATAATAGGTGCATTTGTATCTATTTTATTTATCTGGTTATTTTTTAATTTTATAATTTATAAAATTAAAGAGTTAAGGCAGCTAAAATAGGAAAAAGAAAAAATAATTATCCAAAATTTTGTTAACAAATATAAAAAATAAACCCCCAATAACTGGGGGTTTAAATTTAATTATTTATAATCATCTGTAAACATTGTATCTCCATCAGGAAACAGTTTACACTACCAAGTAATCTTCTTACCATTTTCATCTATTTTTTCATACCCCTAAATAGGATATCTAATATTTAAATTCCCTTGAATTCCACTTATAGTATCAAAATTTCTTACGTTTCTATAAAAATATACAATTTCATTTACATTCGCAAATTTAGTATCAAATGAAACAACTTTTCCTGAGTTGTGAACTACCTAAAATCCAATTAGTTTTTTAATTTCAATATTTTTTATATTTCTTTTTGATATATTTCCATTTTGTGAATAAAATTGTGGAATAATTTCATAATCAGTATCGTTGTTTTTTGCATATACTTCTAACCAACACCATTCAGTATCAAGAAATTCTGGCTATCCAATGTATTTTTCTGAATTAGAATAATCAATTTTCATTGCATCATCCTCTCCTTTTTAAATTTTATATATAACTTAATCAAAAAATATTTAAAAAATAAAAAAAAAACGGGTTTCAAAAGAAACCCGTAATATTAAACTCAGTTTAAATTTTTATCAACTAATTTCATCATAGGAAACATAAATCGTAGTGTTTCCACCTGATGTCTAAGTTTGTGCAACATGAAGCTTAAGATATACATAGTAAGTATAAGTATCTACAACAGTAAGTGTTCCATTAATTGTAGTACCAGAAGATTCTGGAACTGGAGCATATGAACCAAGTGTGCCCATTTCACCAATTGTCCATTCTTCATCTCCTGTTGGCTATGTATAAGTATCAGTAACTTTTGCAAAAAGAGTACAATCAGTTGAAGGAGTCTAAGTTCCAGCCCAAAATTTAAAATTACCAACAGACGTACTACCATCTAAATCAGTAAGTCTTAATCTAAACACTCTATCAAAAGATGTGTTTGGTGCATCAGCTTTTACACGAATAGGATTTGTCTAAGCAGAAGTATTTGGACTAACATCCTACCCCATCAATGGAAGAGTTGTCAAATCTCCACTTGCACCATCGTCATTAACAATTGTTTCTGAACTACCATAACTGACAGATAATTTAACTACAGCCTACATAAAATTCCCCCTTTAATTAGTATTAAAAAATTGAAATAGGTTCTATAAAATGTGAATGACGGTTCTTCATTTCATCTTCAAGTTCTTTCTTCTATGTCTATGATTCCTAAAGAAGCGTAGAACCATCCAGTTGAATTTGACCTACGGTTGTCTGCAAACTTGATATTTTGCTACGTATTCGACCCAAAACCTCTTTCGCTTCCTATATAGAGTAATTTAGAATCCACATTATATCTGATTCTGCAATATCAATTAATAATGGGAAATAAAAATAAAATACCAATACTTTAGATTTATTATCAAATTTTTTATAAAATTTTAAAGTATAGGTTCTTTCATCCCAAGTCCATTCAGGATCAATTCGTAATACTTTTTTAACCATATCATAGTAGGAAAAGGTTTCAACCATAGATTGTATATTACCAATAAGAAAATATGGTTTATACATTGAATTAAATAAATGAAAATTGTCATCTTCTCTATAAACTTCTTTAACACCAGTAATATTTCTACCCAATGAATCTTGAACTCTAATAGAATACACATCAAGAAGAGGATCGAATGATTCAGATATATAAACACCCATATATGGGTTTTCCTTAGCATAAAACAATCTCTATTTGTTTATCTACATGTCTATTTGTTCAGATGTTAGTTCTACATTTATTACTGGAAATCCAAGAGAGTTTAGCAAATTATCTTTTATATATTGAAATCTCTATACCTCTTCATGTGGTATAATACTCATTTAATTCAATTGGCTCCTTCAAACTGTTTTAGAATATTTGCTTTACTCATTTTTTGATATTTTGCTGTATCTTCATCTTGAATTTTACCAGAATCAACATAATGCTTAATTAATTCTTGTTTAGTCATGTTTTCAATTTCAATAATATCTTCATTTTTTTTATCTACATCTACATATGAAGATGTTTCTAATTTTGGTTCTTCAATTTGAACTGTTTTAATATCTTCTATTTCTTTAATTGTTGTTTTAACAATAGATTCTTTTTCTTTTACCTCATAAAATACATTTGGATTTTTAGTGATATAATATAACAACTAATCTTTATATTTCTAATTAAAATTCTATGTATCATATTTTTCATTTTGCTTAAAATAAAATACATCAGAATTGATCATGAAATTTACATCTTTATATACCCCAAACTTTATATCTTGCATATCCATTAATCATCACCGTCCTGTTAAGTTAATCAAAAATTCTTGTGAAAGTTGTTTTTCTGTGTAATTCAGAATTAAAAATAAAGACCATCTAAGATGGTTAAGATGGTCTTTATCTTATTTATATCTTATTCTCAGGCAGTAGGATTCAAAATTTTAAGTTTTCCAAACCAATCATTACGATACATATGAGTAGCATATCTTGTATGGAAAACAATTCCCATTTGCCCTGTGCTTTCAGTCCAAGGTACAGCAGTCAAAGGAATGTAAGGAGCATAAACATAACCAGATTCCTCAATACGTGAACCCTTATAAACCATAAGAATTTCATCTGTGGGCACCAAATTAGATGTATAAACTTTATAAGTTCCACCATTAACATCAAACTTAGAATATCCAACAGATACGTTTTCTTCTCCAAGAGGGGTAATAGAAGAAGCCCCATAGGACTACAGCTAACTTCTAAGAATCTACAATGCGGTTGGGTGCATAACCATAATCTTAGGTTCAGCAATGTTAGTTCTTGTCTACATTGTCTATGCAAGTTCATTTATCTTAATCATTAATGTTTCATACCAATCTTTTCTTGTTCCATAGAAAGCAGATGCGGGTTGCTGTTTATCCCAAGTAACATAATTACTCTTGCTCTATCCATTAAACAATTCATTCAGAATCTGACCATTGATTTCTTGAGCTAAAATATTAGCAATATTATCATACATTTCAACTTGAGCATCAAGACCATCAATAGCAGACACATCTTCCCAAAATTCAGGGTGCCATTTTGCTCTCAGCTTTCTATTAGAAACGGTAACCTATTCATTAGCGATTTCAAAAGTAACTTCTCTACCATTGAAATCAGAATTTTCCTATGAAACCCAATCTTTTGAGTATTCAACTTTAAGTGTCCAAGTACCAGTAGACTATTCTTTTCTAAGTTTTTCAATTGTATAAATTGCAAGAACACCATTTTCATAGTCAACTGATCCAATAATACCATCACCAACAATCTTTCCAAGCCCATCATCAGACTAAATATATTCAGGGTCTAAGAAAGAACCAGAATCTCCAACAACAGTATTCTGCAAGAAAAGTTTTACACTACCAAGGGCAATCTTTGTTGAAAGACCTGTTTTAACCCATGATTGTGTATTATTTGTGCTGTTGATTTCATCTTCAGCAGAAACAAGTGCAGCAGAAACAGGAATGTTCTAACCACTCAAAGGAACGATCCCAGGAAGTTGTGTATTCTAATAATTTACAACCAATTTTCTAATGAATCCAGTAGGCTATGAAATAGCTTGTGTGGAAACAATCTCATTAGCAATAAGCATAGGCCAATATCGTCTAACCAATGGAAGAATAACCTTAGAAACTTTCGCAACATCAAATTGTGAGTTAACAGCTTCTGTCAAAAGGTATTTTCTTTCATTTTCAAGAACCATATTAAACTGTGCTTGCATTTTAGGACTTGTAAGTGTCTTTGATTCAGTTGTAATAATTCTTTTCTTGAGCTAATCCCAAAGGGTATCTGTGGTAACAACCTTTGCAAAATTATCTTCCAAACTTTTGTTTTTCTCGTACATACTTGAAAAATTTGCCATAACTTTAATCCCCCTATTATTATTTAATTAAGTTTTTCACTATAGTTTTTCAATTGAATTAAGTGTGTTTTTAAAATTTGAATTTTCGTCTGGATATACTGTATTAATTTTTGATGTATTCAAAAGTTTTGAGCTATCTTTAATAGAAACATCCTTTGTTGCTGGTGTTGCAACTTCTTTTACTTCTTTTTTCTTTTCAATGTCAAACAAACGCATAAACTATTCATTTAATATTGTATTTCCATCTTTTGAATAAGATTCTTCTAAATTTTCTTCCTCTTCCTCGTCGTCCTCATCATCTTTAGGTTCTTCATTTAAAATGTCATCTGTTGTAAGATCAGGATTAAAACTATTTTCAGTATTATCTTTTGGTTCTTCCATTAAATCAGATTCTGGTTCTTCTGAGTTTTCTTCTGGAGTTTCAGGCTCAGGTATTGGTTCTGGCTCAATTTCCCCCTAAATAGCTTGTGTATCTTCTTTTTTCTATCCAAGTGTTTCCAAAGAATCAGAAACATTATTCTAAACTTTATCCCCCAATTGTTCCTATGTATTATTAAGTAATTCTTCAATTTTACTAACAATTTGTTTTGTTACTTCTGCCTAAATAGAATCAATTTGAATTTCAGGTTTTCCCTATTCTGGTTCAAGTTCAGCAGTATCCTCAACATCCTATTCAAAATCTTCATCTGCTTCTTTTATAATTTTTTTAGATTTTTTAATTTGCTTAGATTCAATCTAAACTTCACTTATATTTGACCAATCCATCTAACCAGAACTAATTTTTCCAACTGGTTTTTGTGTTTTATCAGACATAATTGTGTATTCTTTTGATTTTGAAAGCATTGGAATTATTCTTTCGATATCTGCTTTTGATTTAAAGAAACAACCATCAAATAAATCAGAATCCAAAATATAAAACAGTTCTTTAACATTATTATCAATTTCAGAAGGTTCCTCTTCAATCTCAGATTCTGGGGTTTCTGTAAATGGCTTTGATACTGGTTCAACAGAATTTTCCTATTCTTCTTTAATAACTTTTTTATTAGTGGTTTTCTATTCCTATTGCAAAGTTTTTTTCTATTCATCCAATTCTTTTACTTTTGCATCAAAACTATCTACCAAAGTGTCTTTCTACTATTTTGTTTGATCAGATGGATTTTCCATATAATTCTTATTCTATTCTGTTAATTTTTCATAAATGATTTTAAGTTCATCTGTTAATGTTTGAATTTTATCCATTTTCTCACTCTACTCTTTTACAATATTATTTTTATTCATAGTTGTCTACTCCTATATATTTTTAAATTTTATGAAATCATTCCATTTTATGATTGCTTGATTCTAATTGTTATCCTATTGGTTTTCTAAGTTTAACTATGTATTAAAATCATATGCTACATAATTTTTTACAGAATTTAAATCTAATTCATCAGATTGTATATCAACAGGAATACCTTTACCACTTGTAACTGCATTAACGATATCATACATAATACTTAAATCATTTTCATTATTTTTAAATTCTTTTTTAAAATTTTTTGTTGGTATAGAAACTATGTAATTACCATTTTCCAAAAAATATATTTTTTCAGTAGTATTATTTTCTGTAATAAGATTTGTTTCTAATGATTCCATAATTCTTTTTTTAACTTCTTTAACTTTAGTATTTTTATTTGATTTTATATTACTCTCTATCAATGCAATAAGTTCTTTTTTTATTTTCTTTGTCTAAGATTCAATAAACTGCATATTTTCATCTGAATCAGAATCTGTTTGATTTTCCAAATCTAATACTAAATCCTCTTTTTCAACTTCTTCTGGTTGTATGAGTATATTTGTTTCTGTTTCAGACTTTTGTGATGTTACCCCTTCATTTGCATTAGTTTCACCATTTAAAGTTTTTTCAATAGCATCTACAAAATTTATATCTAATCCTGCTTCTTTCTATTTAGTTATAACTTTTTCTTTCTATAAATCATATATTGTATTCTAAATAGTATAGAGTTCTGATGTATTTGGTTCCTCAAAATTTTCTGGGATATCTTGCATTTTATTTTGTGGATTGCCTGAGTATGTTTCCCAAGACAATTCAGAATTTCTGATTTCTTCTGGTGTCATTGTCATAACTCCTTATTACATAATTATTTTATTTCTAAACTATGATACTTCACGCTAAATAAACTATTTTAATTGTTTAATTTCAGATTCTTTGATTGATGTATCATTTTTAATGTCATTTTCCAATAATTTAAATAAAATAATATCATTCAACTTCTATAACTATTTTGTATTACCTATAATTTCTTTATTTTTATCTATTAAATAATTCATGTTTTCTACTAAATTTTGTTTTGTAAAATATGTAATTGGATATGACGGATTAGAAACAATATCCCATGTAATAATATCTAATGATTCAGCAATATAATTTCCTTTTGCCTATCTTAATTCACCAGACTATCTCAAACTTGTGCCAATAGAAATATCTTGTTCTATTAGATTCATAAGAATCTACCCATTTGGATTATTTTGAATTATTTCAAATTCTCCACCAACAATTTTATTATTTTTGTCTACTTTAATATCAGTAATTAAATGGGACTATTCTTTAAAATATACAAGCCCTGATCTCTCATCACCATGGGGATGGTCAAGTTCTCCAACTAACTAACGTTTTGAAATTTTTTCTTGAATATTAGAAATCTAAGTTTCCATTTCTTGTAGTGGATAGATTCGTCTATTAGCACCCTATACATCGCATTCAATAAGATTTAATCTAAATTTTTTAGGTTTTTCTTTATTGTTAACAGAAACAGATTCTGTTATAATTGGTTTTTGATATAATTTAACTTCATTTAAAATCATTTTTGACATGTATTATCACCATCTCTAATTTTATTATTCACTTAATTTAACTAAAAATTTACGTAATTTCTTTTTAATGGAAAAATTATTTTTACATTATTCTTTTTCTTCTTCATCTTCTTCAGTTTCTATAGTTTCTTTAAAATTCTATAACTCTGTAGATGTAAATACTTTGAAATAATTCAATAAATTTTCTACACTAAACCCTGTCATTTCATTTATACTTCTTATTAGATCCAATCTCTAAGATATTGTTTCCTATCTTTCCTTTTGCTCAAGCTATACAGGCTAAAATAGTTTACAAACAATTTCTTCTTGGTTAAGCATATCTTTAATAGTCTTATCTACTAAATATGTTGTTCTTTTATTATTTATTGTTGATAAAATATTAAAACTGTTTAAGAATAATTGATTAATTCCTTCATTCAAATCCTATTGAAGATGTATAATCTGCCTCTACATTCTGTGATCTTGTAAAGTTAATACTGTCTATTGCCCACTTAAATTTTCATTATATCCTAAATAGGAAGGGGGAATTTTCAAAGATGATAGTAATTTATCATGCCAATATTTCATATCATCATACCACTATTGCATTTGCTATCCTTCTACGTTTTCTATATTTAATAATTCATTTCCATTTTTTTTCAATATAAAATAATCTTCCATCAATGTAATTAAATCAAGATTTTCTTGTAATGTTCCATTAACATCAATAGTTTTTTGTGATTTTAATTCATTTTTAATTCTATTAACATATTCAGGTATTTTTTCTTTCTAAATTCCAGTTACGTCTACAACATACTTTTTTCTATCTGGCTATTTTGTTAATCTGTATATGATCATCTAATATTCTAATAATAATATTAAAGACTATATAGACCTAACAGAATCTAATAACCCCTAACCATATGGATAATATTTATAATCAGTTAAAGTAAAATGCTAAATATGATCTGGTAAAATATATCTAACCATTCTATTTTTTAATATGCTCCCATAATTTGGATCAATATCCATTAACTATTCTATTCTTTTATCTTCTCCACTTTGTGTTTTATTTCCCATATATGGATTTAAATCAATTTGGAATTGCAATGTAAATTTATCTTTTAGCATCTAAGAATTGACTGTCTATTCTTTTAATAATTCCTAAAAATTTGCTCTTTGAAAAGAATCATTTAATAATACGGATCGAATATCATCAAACTATTTTGCAGTTGATTTATTACTCTAACCATTTAAATCCATTATAGATTCAAACATAATATCTTGGTTGTCTACTGATTCTTTAAATACCTAAATATTAGTAAAGTTTTTAAATTTTTCAACATCTAATTCTTTTAATAAGAATGTTAAAAAATCTAAACTTAATCTTGTTTCATCTAATAATTCATTATTTATATCTTTTGGAAGAACTAAATAACCAAGACATACATTATCTAATTGCAATATTAAAACTTGTTTTGGTGATAGTGAATTGTATGTTAAATAATTAGAAACGAATAAATCTTTATTTAATTTTTTTGATACAATATTCTATTCATCTTTATTAGATAATATTGGGTCTGATATTTCTATAAATCCATCACCATAAAACAACTAATTATGAATAGCTTGTTTTATAATTGGATAAATTTTATTTCTTCTTGCATATATACTTAAATAATCCTATAAATTAACATTAATTTTTTGAAGCAACCCATCATTATCTTTTTTAAATTCAAATTCTTGTATCTATTCTTCTGTGTTCATATCAAAATTTATAAATTCAGATGTATATATTTCTGGATTTATAACTAAATCATATACAAGTTTAACCTAATTATTCTATTCTGGTATTTTCTACTATATGAGTTCATACTCCATATATCTTGATAATCTCTATTGAATATATCTTGAATAATCAAATTGAGAAAATTTCTGAATCTAATCATTGACATCGCCAAATATTTTACTACTTAATAGCCCATAATACTGATCTTCGACTGTTTGCTCTATTTTATCTTTTGTATAATTAAAAATTTTCTGCTGTAATTCAGAATCTACAACATTTTGTGTTCCTCTATTAAAAATTGCTTTCTAAAATTTCTTTATTGAATCACGTATTGCCATTGTCTGTATCCCCACTTTCTTCTGAAATCAAATTAATGATTTCATTTTCGTTTGCATCTTTCAAATATAAAAATACAATTATTGTTACTAATTTAATCAAATTATTTTGTTTTCCATTAATTATATCAATATAATATAAATAATACTTCTTTTCATTTAATAGAGATTCAACTGTTCTATTATATAAAACTGGGGAAAAAGACACTTCTTTTTCTTCTTCATATTTTTCAACTGTAATATTTAGTTTTTTACCAAGATAATCTTCTTTAAACTTCTTTTCTATTTGTATAATTTTATCTAAAGATTCTTGCTATTTTTCTAATATTTTTGATAATATATCTTTTATTTCTTGATTTTTATCGTTATATTTATTATAAAGATAAGAAGTTATTGATTTATATGTTAGTTCTGGTAATTCTGATTTTAATGTTTTATTCTAATCTCCAATTATTAAATCATTGATCTATTGTCTAAATATTGTTTTTATTGCTGGCTGATCGTTTTCTTTATCATATTTTGTTATGTTTTCTATTGGACTCCAAAAAAATTTATTTAATTCAGAAAAATAATTTCTATCAACAAGTTTAACCATTTCATCTTTATTTGTTGAATCTCTAAATACAACTCCTTCAATATCATTTTTGTTATATAATTTATCCTCTAAATTTTTATTTATTGATTTTAATAATAACTCTTTAATTTTTGTTTTTCTATTAAACATTTCCTCTATAATATTTGACATCTATGTTTTATATTGATCTCTTTTACTTATTGGAATACTATTTAATTTTAAATTGCAAGCTTCATCATTTGTATATTCTGGTATATCTTTATTTTTCTAATTCATAAAATCTTTAAAAGAATTTAATTCCTATTTTATTTTATTAAATACCTCTTTATTCTAAAAATCAGGATAATTATTAACTTGTTCTATTTTTGATAATGTCCAAGACTCTTCCTTAACAACAGAAAATAAATTAACTGATTTTTCATTAATTTCTTCTAATTCATACTGTTTTATTTTAAATGTAAAAACAGAATTTTTGCTTAATAATTCATCTATAAAAATATCAAAAGTCTATTCGTTTAATTTTTCTGTTTCATACTCTTTATTATCTAAAATAACTATACCACCAAGAGGTCTTATAATAATTAACATACCATATTTATTTCCATAATATAATATATTTCCATTTAATGGAGGTACTATTTCACATTCAAAAGAATAATTCTTTTCTTTTGGAAAATATTTTTCAAAAATCTATTTATTTTTATTGTATATTTCAGACATAAACTTATGCTAACTTCGTATATTATTATAAATATAAGTTTTTCCCCATTCTGTATAATCTTTTTTTAATTCTATTTGATTTTTAGAAATTCTGCACTAATAAATTTTATCTTCTATAATAGAGAATGATATATTCTAAACTCCATCAACTTTTACACTCTATAATAAAGTTTCATCTGGATTTATAATATTATCAACCCATTGGATAAATTTCTTATTTTCTAAATCTTCTATATGAATAATACCTTCTGTTAATATCATTTTCTCAACACCTTTATTAAATATCTAAAAGTTTTTTAAACAAGTTTTTCTATTCTTTTTTTGTAGTTGTTAATTGCTTATATAATTGTTTAACCTATTCTGATGGGTTATCAATATATTGTATCTATTTATAATTTTTATTTATCTACTACATTTGAACCTATTCTGATGGGTTTTCAATATAATATATCTAAGCTCCATTTTCATTTACCTACTACAATTGAACCTATTCTGATGGGTTTTTAATATATTGTATCTAAAACCCATATTTTTTAATCTACTACATTTGAACCTATTCTGATGGATTTTTAATATATTTTAACTAATACCAATCTTGCTCAACCTACTATAGTTGAATTTTTTCTGTTGGGTTTTTTATATATTTT